>VFQN01000519.1_pt1 | contig 71139 bp, 103 predicted proteins | sample 3512371 | NCBI WGS metagenome assembly VFQN01 (sample SAMN10412370, study PRJNA504923) | tailings metagenome | isolation source: Replicate 2 from Balatoc abandoned mine | place: Philippines: Itogon, Benguet | collected 2017-08-28 | reverse complement strand
GCCCCACCAGGTCAGTAGGACGCACCTCAGCGCCCTGGCCCGCCGGTGCACGGCGTGGCCGCAGCCTGTAGCCCCCGCCACCGCCACTGTCACCACCACCGTCACCGTCAGCGGGCTCCTCCACGGGGGCCGCGGCGCTTCCGCCCGCCTTGCCACCTGCCGCCGCCCCCTGAGGGCATGTGGGGTGAAGGCAGGTCAACATGTGGGCAGGACAGGAGGCAGGCAAGCACAGCGTCTCCGTCCAGGCGGGCTAGCCCACTGTTGCGGTAGGAGCAGCGCTGCAGCCCCACCAGGTCAGTAGGACGCACCTCAGCGCCCTGGCCCGCCGGTGCACGGCGCGACCGCACCCCGCGCCCTCCACCACCAGTCCCATCACCGTCAGCGGGCTCCTGCGCGGGGGCTGCAGTGCTGCCGCCAGCCCCGCCACACGCCGCCACCCCCTGAGGGTCAAGGCAGGACAGCGTGTTCAGTAAGTCTGGTTGGGGAAAGGGCAAGAGGCACGCAAGGTCAATGCAGGTGGGTTCGCCTTCCATCCCAGTAGGAGCAACACCAAGCCAGTAGGACGCACCTCAGCACGCTCGCCCGCTGCACCGCGTCGCAGGTGTGGCTTACGGCGCCCACCATTGCCTCCACCGTCACCAGTTGCTCCTCGAGACCGCCAGTAGGGCTCGAACTTGCAGGCCACGTCAAGGAACACCGCTTTCGGGCGGACCCTGGCCAGTGCCTCCTCGAGAAGCACCTCGTAGTACAGGAAGTTCTCGTTGGTCATAAGGCTGCAGGCGTTTACTACAAACCCATGACGGCACACCAACGCGGCGATGCCCATGCGGTCATAGTTGGCTGCTTTGCGGCCGGTGACGGTTGCTGCTTTGAAGTTGCCACAGGAGGCGGAGTCTTCCCCGATCTGGTACTTGGGGTTGTAAGCGTGAAGCCTTTCAGCAACATCAGCCTCCGGGAGGAATGGAGAGGGCTGTACGAGGGGCTGAAGGTCCATGGAGCTACTTGCAGCAGCAGCGAAGCGACGGAGGCCGAGGCACGCATCCCCAGACAGGGCCACACATCCACGCGAGCACGCAGGGCAGTCGGACCAATTGTTGCCGCCATCCACAGGTGCAGCGTCTGCTGCGCACGACTCGCTGCGCAACAGCTCCTGCGTGTTTGCCCAGTGCAGAGCGGCAGTGGAGAGCGCTTCCAGCGTGCTGCATTTCGACTGAAGGCCGTTCGACTTGTGCAGCTCTTCCAGGACACCAGCCAAGGCCGTGGCGGAATAGGCTGACTTGAGGCGAATGGTGTCTGTAAGCTTGAGCAGCTCCTCGTCGTAGAAGGCTGCTGTACGCTGCGGCGTGCTTGGGAAGCAGCCAATCTCCGCTGGGCCGATCCACCGCTCGAAGCTGCACCCCCTGCACTTGTAGTGGGGCATGTCGACGGTGATGCTTCCCGTGACGGTGATGTACTGCAGCATGTCCTGGCAGCCGTCGACCAGTGCCCAGACACCGCCGTCGGGCTTGATGCTGGGGTCGCTGTAGGGGCATGACTTGCGTGGGCACGCGGCGGGCAGCTGGTTCTGGACTCGCCGCTGGAACTGCCGACGGTGCACCGCCGCCTGCTCAGCCTGTTCAGCGCTGCGTTGCGCCTCAAATGATGCTCCGTGAACTGCTGCCTCCTCATAAACAGTCCGCCAGTTTGCATCTCGTCTGAGGTTCGCCAGGGCGGCAGACGCCCGCCGCCTTCGGCGTGGTGGATTGTGAATGCGCTGCGTGTGCAGTGGAGGGTAGATGCGAACACTGCAGTGGAGAGGAGGCATGGGACAGAAATATTGTGTGAGCATGTTACTGTGTGTGTCTGCGGCTTGCGCCCAAGACCCAGTCGTTTGCGTTCTGCACGTACAGTCTCTTGCTACACTGCTAACTGGGCACCAGCTACCGTACCTGTCTGTGGGAGAGGGGCTGGGGGAAGCTGCGCTGGGCGGCGGTCGCCACTCCTCCGTAGCGCCATCTCCAGGCGCAGGAGGATCGCCGTCGTGGCTTCCGGTAGGTGCCCTGCCGCCAGTGAGACCCACGCCAGCTGCACTAGGGCCAGCAGTTTCCACATCAGCATCCAACCCCGGAGTGCTCGGTGCCGCGATGGTTGTGGGTGCCCGGCGCTGCAGGGTGCGCGCTCGGAGCAGGGCGTATGGCCCTGCTGCCATCCGCCTGTCGTTCGGGGCATTGTCGGGGGCTTCTGGCTCCCTAATGGCTATCTTGCCCTGTGACGTGTGGGGTTGCAGGGCGAGCACCTGTGAGCCGCCATAACTTCACTCACGCCTTTTGGCCCCCGCCAACAGCATTTCCTACCGTTGTCCACTTGGCCATCGCATCAAGGCGGAGTTCACAGGGCAGCTAAGCGTTGGCGGCAGTCGCTGCAAAGTGACCTCCGCGGCTCATAGCCGCTTACTATCAGCAGGAATTGAAGTTCCCTACTGCTGCAGGTACTTAACATGTGCTAAGGACATTGATCATGGCGCGTAACCTTGGCGCCTCTAAGCTCATGTGCCTTGCAATGGCTCTGTACGGCTGGAGCCGCGGAAGCTGTCAGTATAGTAAACTTTCGACTACAAAAACATTTAGCTATTGAGCTAGGCCTGACGTGCACGCGTAAGTTCCGACTGTCTCAGTAGGCCACGGTCCTACCCATATGGTGGGAGATTGTGGCACCCGCAAGTTGTCGGAGGCCTCGGATTAGCGCCCTGTGCACTATCGGGCTTTCCTGCCGGTACAGGGGATGATGGATTTTGATTTGCTGTTGTAGCTTGTTGCTCCTTTTGAGCTTGCTCGCGCTTCGGCTTGAAGAAGGCCTCAAGAGTTTTGAAAGTGCCCATGGTCAGCGCGACAGCGAGAGCTCAGCAAGGAACAAGGATAGAAACCATAACTAGGTATAGCATCATCGACGTTACGCGGTGTTGCATTGTCTGGACTCGTGCTTATAGCGTTTCCCGCCGCGGGGTAGGATGTGACAAGGGAGAGACCTGAACAGACCTGACAGGTGGGTGACCGAGGCACTGAAATCAGGCACTTTGCTTCTGAGCTGAGACCTACGCCTAGATGCCGCTGCACACTGCGCGCGTTACATGTATGCGCGCATGGCATACACCCGATTCCCAGGTGCCCGTGCGCTGTGGAGCCTGCTGTGGAGCACCCAGGAGCTAGCCTGACAACACACACGCATTTTTTTGGGGGTTCCTTCTGGTGCTCCGGGTGGGGCCCTGAACCAGGGGAGACCCTCTCCTCTGCTCTGAGCGTCCGTCTGGCTTGTCCGGGTGCCTGCTTGTGTAGTAGGTTGCGATGCGGGGCTGTGTGAAGGATGTATTAAGACTGGTGCGTGCTTGTGTGCCGCCGGCATGCTCGTCGCCGTGTAACTCCAGAGTCGGGGGTTGCACATTTTGGGGGCAACATAATAAAAGCCGCATCCGGAGTACAGGTGGCCTTCACGCAAATACATCGTTTCGAATTTACAGTGGCAACACCTCGGCGGACGCCAGCGGGCAACCGGCAGACCCACTCCGGCCCACCTAGGCCAACTCAGTCTCACGCCTCGTCGCTCACGCCCGCGCCTCCACCCTCATTAGCGACCCCCGACATGCCCATGTCAACGTGTCATGCACCCATATACGTAGCCATGCATCAATGCACCTATTATACCCTATGCGCATACAGCAGTCCCTTAGTCTCGAGTCCTATACTGCCTCCTTCCGCAATATTCGGCGCTGAGCACCACTTTCCTCAAGTCACCATCACCACCACCCCCCTTCCCTACCCTAGCTCCTCACCCCCGCTCCAACTCCTCATCCCCATCCCCCCGGCCCTCCCTCCGCCCCTTCCCCTTGCCTCCCTTTCCTTCCCTCCCCCCCTCCGGCCCGCCCACCCCTAAACCCCCTCCCCGACTCGCGTCCCCTCCCCTGCCCCCAGCCCGCACCTCCTCCTCCCACACCACCACCTGCTCCCGCCCCACGTTCTCAAGCGCACTTAGCGCATCCGCGTCCGAGAGGCTGTCCCACAGGGCAGCTGCGATTGCTTCGTGTGCGGAGGGGTGCTCGCAGCGCAGCAGGCGCTCCGCGGTGCTCAGCCCCTCCGCCGTCTCACCGACCCGCGGGTCAACCAGGTCCATGCGCGTGAGGATGAGGGGGTGCTGCTCCGACATGGCGCCGTACGTCTCCTCGGGAAGGTGCCGGTACCTGCGCGTACGGCAGGCAGTAATGCGGCGGTTGGACGGGGGTGATGAGCGGAGGGCGCATTGTTATTGTCATGTACACGCGTGGCGAGAGGTCCGGGGGTTGAAGGCTGTGCTTTGCCGTGTGGTTGCCGGAGTGATAACGGTACGGCAAGTGGCTGCAGCATGAGCCCTGCCGCAGCTTGTCGGAGACTCCACAAGCAGTGCGCCCTTCCCCCTAAACACGGTTACCCCCTGCCCCCTTTCCACGCGTCCATATCCCCACCTGTTGAAGAAGTCGAAGTGCCAGGGCAGGAAGTACCAGGCCTTCTGCCTCCCCCGCGCGTCGTCCCCGAAGTGCTCCTTCATGAAGGACACCAGCAGCCGGTACACGCCCACGCGCTCAGAGGTGCTCAGGCACAGCTCGCGGCCCTGGAAAAGAGAGAGGTGGGGGCCCAGCGGAACCAAAGTTAGTGCTTGAAAGGGCTTACTCGGGTGCTCAGGCACAGCTCAAGGCGGTGCAACGGGGAAGCCGGAAGCAAAGCATCCGTGATGCTTAAGCATTGCGGTGGGGCCTAGTCAGCCTACGCGAGGCGCAAAGGGACCGTGCTGGGGGAGCTTAGGCACATCCCCACACCCACACACCATCCCGTCCCGGTCCGCCGCCCCGCCCACCTCCTTGAACTCCTGGAACAGCCACGGCTTGATGAGCGCCCCGCGGCCCGCCATCACCGCCGCCACGCCGCTGCCCGCCAGCCGCCGCGCCGCCTCGTAGTGCGTCAGGATGTCGCCGTTGCCGATGATGGGCACGGAGGCGGAGGTGGCCACGGAGGACACGCGGTCCCAGTCGGCGGCCTTCTTGTACCTGCGGTGTTGTGGCGTGTGTATTAGCGGTCAGCGGCTTGTAGTGGTGCTTGCGGGAGGCGGTGGACTGCGAGTAACCGGGTGGATAAGTTTCGAAATGCGGCAGTTTTTGCGTGCATATGGAGAGGAGGACGCGCGGCGTTCGGCATGCAGGTTGAGGACGTGTGGTGGCAGGGTGAGCTCGATTAAGCAGGCAGCGGTGCTGCTCGGGACGTCAGTAGCTGGAGTGTCGGTTATGTGGATGAACCGAAGGGGAATCCAACTAATCTCATCATACGTCCGGCCTCCGGCGGGATGCGGCGTCACTGCTGTGTACTGTGCTTGGATGCGGACTGTTGTGCACGGGTGGGTATGACACCAACACAAACAGCCCCGAAGCCAACAGTGTGTGCGCTGTGCAAACGGGGCAACCCGCGTGGCATACGGCAGGCAAATGTTCCGTCGGGCATGGAGTGTCGGTTACTGCGGACAGTGTGAACCGCCGCTACCGAAGGGGAATCCATGGGGTATCGTCATCCGGAGTGCCTTGCAAAGCCCGCGACGCAACCCATCATCACACACCACCCACGATCACACACATACCGCATCGCCTGCCTGCCCACGCGCCCAGCCCACCTCTGCTCCGCCGTCCTGCCGTGGATGGTGACCGCTGCAGCGCCCGCCCGCTCCAGGTACGACACCACCTGCTCCACGTTAATCTTCTTGTCGTTCTCGCCCAGGCGGATCTGTACAGCACGACGCAGAACGGCGCAGTGTCATAAAGAGAGCTGGCGTTTCTACGTAATGTACCAGCTTACCAACCGTACACGCGGCGTGGTGCGCCGCAGCACCCTAACAGCGCCGCTGCTACACCGCGTACCGCCCAGCACCCGGCCCCGTGCCACGCGCTATACCCCATATGCCACGTGCCGCCGCCGCCGCCGCCGCGCACCTTGACTGTCACCGGCAGCTCCGATGCCGCCGCCACGCCCGCCACCATCTTGGCCAGCGAGCGGGGCTTGCGCAGCATGGCGCTGCCCATGCCGCGCCGGGTGGCCTCTGCAGGGTGTGTGGGAGACACATGCGTTAGCCAACGGCCGTATGGGTGCAAATCAGAAGACAGGTACATTCGGTTCGGGCTGAGGCTACCAGTGCAGCAGTCACGGTAGCAGGACGTGCAGGCACCGGCATCACTGAGGGACTGTCCCGGTCTCACCATAGATTGGGCAGCCACAGTTGATATCGATGAAGTGCGCGCCGGCCTGCACGACAGGAACGCAGGCGGGCCGGAGTCAGGTCCCGTACTACACCTGCTAAGCGCCGGGAGGGTTCGCGACAAGTCTGCATAGTGTTCTACATACAGCTTGTTGCACGCCTACCACACGTCCACGCTACAACATCTACTCCTGCTACCTTGCACTGGCAGTTACGCACGACCTACCTCCTGCGCCAGCTTTGAGGCTGCAACGCCGTCGTCAATGGTCTTTGTTGCGACCTGGAATCCAAACAGCTGCTCGCTGGGGTGCTTCCTCAGGCGTGCCCGCTCCACCTTGTCACCTCGGGGCCTCAAGGCAGGAAGACGAGAGGGCGGCACACGGCGGCAGGGGAGGCGGGGAGGGAGGGGAGAGCGCCGTCACAAACGCGTTCGATACGCTCCGGCTGCATTGTCAAGAAGCGTGTTCGAGAAGCAAGCAGCGTCTGGAATCACTGACAAGGGCCCAAGGAAGAGAGGTTGCAGCCCTCACCTTTGAGCAGGGGCTTAGTGAAGGCCATCTCCGAGAGCGTGACCTCGGCGCCGAAGTGCGTGCACAGCCGGCGGAAAGGAACGTTGCCGCCCTTGGTGAGCGGAGCAAGCACAAGCTTGCCCTTGAGCCGCTCGGCGAAGGCTGCGTTCCTTTCGCGGACCCAAGCGGGCGCCTCATAGTCGAAATCCGCCTGCTGGGCTGCCGGGGCCTCGCTCTCATTCACCGTCTGTTCCTCAGCTGCCGCCGCTGCTGCGACTGTTCGAGAAGGCCTGGGGCATGTCACAGGGCGCCTGTGCGTCTGCGGCCAGCGTCCAGCTTGAGTGTCGACGCATGAAGCCGGCGGCCGCCGGCCCAAGAGCCGCATTGATCACAAACCAGTAAGGCTGGAAAGAGAAGGACTGAAACGTAATTGTATGCAATGGCGGGGCCTGTGCCTTTATGTCAGTGCCACGGGAGGGCCCCAGGAAACCCCATGTCGTGTGACGAGCCCATGCAGAACAGGAAAACATGCAAAAGACTCCTGACTTGTACGCGCATTGTAGTTGCATGTAAATTGCTCTTAGCTTACGCTGCGTATGCTGCTGCGGAGTAAACTGTGTACTCATCTGGTCTGAAATATCACAACACTCGTCTTGCCTGTCCCGGCACTCCTATTAGAGTTTTAACTTGACATTAGCCGTACTAAAGAGTTGCAGTAAATCGACCCACGCCTGGTTCAGCGTTGGGTTTGCTGGGCGCTGAGGGCAGGACCTGACGACCATGTCAGGGAAACAGCGCAATATACGCAAGCGGGCAGCATCAGAAGAGCCAGAGGACGGGGGCGAAGATGGGGAACCGGAATGCCAACGGTGAGGACATAGGCAGCTCCCCACCCCACGCCTTCCCTCCCCTGTCCTCAACCTCGACCCCGCTCCCTCCCCCCACACCCTCACACCCCTCTCCCACCTCCCCCTCTCCCTGCCTTTCAGCGACAAGCTAACAGAGACCCGCATGATGCAGCAGCTCCGCAAACGCACTGCGGGCACAGGGGTAGGGGCCCTGGCCATGGGGCTGGGGGGCGAGCGGGCGGCACGCGCGGGGTCGGAGGAGCCGGGGGCGGGCGCGGGGGCACGTGACTCGCCCGCGCCCGAAGGCCTTGCGGGGGCACCTGTGATGGACACCTACGTCAAGGCCAAGAGCATCGCCACGCAGCAGGGGGAGGACCCGCACATGTGGGTGGGGCGGGGATGGGGGGATGGGGCGGGGTGGGGCGGGGTGGGGCGGGGCGGTCAGCGGTCGATTTTTAGAGTATGGGGTATCCGCAGAGCGGCAAAGCGGTATGGGTGGGGATGGGGATGCGGGTGGGGTTGGGGGGCGATTGGGGTTGCTGCAGCGCTGGGAGGCCAGGTGAAGGCGTGTGGTGACGGGCCTGGACGGGGCGGCAGGGGGGCTGGAAGCCGCGCGGCGCGGGGGTTGTGGTTTATGGGGTGGGCGCTGCCGCCCAGGGGCTGCGCCACCGCTACCTGTGCCGATGCGGTACGGAATGCGGGGCCAGCGTGGTATGGGCAGGGGATGAGGTGCAGCTGGCGTGCCTCCGTGACACCAACCTGTCGGAGCATGGGCTGCGGCCGGGCGGTGGGGTCAGGCGGGCAGCGGTGGGGTCAGGCGGGCAGCGGTGGCGCCGCTGGGCACTGAGCACTGCAGGGCGTTGACAGCAATGGAACGTGGTAGTGCATTGTGCGCGTCGGCGCACGCAAGCTGTGGCCAGCATGGGGGCAGGAGGGCTTGCTACTACGAGGTTTCGCCTGGCAGCTCTGCTTTTGGGATGGGCGCGCATTACGGGCTGTGCCGGCCGGTGCTGTTGCGGGACCATGTGCACGAGGTTGCAGCCAGTGCCGGTTTTCAGCTTCAGCCTCAGCGGGTTGTGGGGTCACAGGAAGCACGTACAAGAGCAGCTTGTATTGACACGCAACATCATCGTTGCTACTCATTCCACACAAACCTGCCTCTCCAACACTGCAGGCAAAAGTACATTGAGGAGCAGCTGGCGGCCCGGCTGGGCAAGAGCGCGGCGCAGCAGCAGGAGGACGAGCAGGACCCGGAGGTCAGGCGGAAAAAGGTGGGTTAGCTGCGGTGTGGCTTAGCTCGTTCGTGGACAAGGCTTGGGGGCGGAGGCGTCCGGTCGGCTTGGTGAAGGGGCGGCCATTGTGATGGGGCCATGGCGAGCCATGCATATCTACCAAAGTGACCTGCACCCTCGCCTCCAAGCCACATACCTCGTAGCTCTCATCTCAACCCCAGACCCCAACGGCGGTATCGTAGACACCTCCACCCTCCGTGTGCAAAGGCCGTGTGCGCGACCCCTTACTGCCCCGAGCTTCCCTTGCCTGCCCCACGCCCCGTAGCTTGAGGCGCAGCTGTAAGCCATTCGGCCTCACAGCAACCCACGTTGCTGACGTCCAATACAACTTTAGGAGCTACAAGCTACCGTATCCGCACTCTTTTACCCGTCGGTGTCCATTGAACCCCCCGCTGTGCAGTCTGAGGCGGAGCTGTCCGCTGTGCCCCCGCTGTGCATCATCACGACGCTTGTGCCACATTTAGGGACACCCTTCATCTCGATCCTCACACTGGAGTCCCCGTGCCTGCCCCATCCCCCGCAGCTCGAGGCGGAGCTGTACGCGGTGCCCCCCGACTTCCAGTCCAGCCTGGAGCAGGAGGTGGTGCTGCCCGGCCTGGCCTCCACGCTGACCGAGGTGGCGCTGTCCGCCAAGGACAAGCTGGCCAGCATAGAGCAGACGGAGGCGCTAAAGAGGAGGCTGCTGGCCAAAGTGGGCCAAGGGTGAGTGGCGCTGCAGATGGGGGTGGGAGGCCAGGGAGGTGGGGCTGGGAGGGTGGCACGGCAGGATGAGGGCATGGCTGCGGCGTTGCAACAGCGTCATACAGGTGACGGCACTCCTGGCGGGCAATTCAGCCCTGGTGGGGAGCCGCCGCTTACATGCTGGTAGTGTGGGCTCGAAAGGTCTTAAGTCACCCTTTGCTGCCAAGGACCCCTATGGCCACTTGGGTTCACCCTGTTCCTCATTGTCTCTGCCCCGCAGCACGCTGGTGCTGGAGGAGGAGGAGGAGGCCCGGCAGCGCGAGGCGGCGCGCATCCGGCGGGGCATGTTCACAAAGTCCTTTGGCCGCAAGCCCGACAAGCCGCTGTGGACGCCGGAGCAGATGGAGGCGGAGGCGCGCAAGCGGAGGGTGGTCACCGAGAAGGCGCCCGCGGGAGGGGGGCGGAAATGAGGGGCCGAGGCAGTGGGTGGAGGGCAGGGTGGTGGGGTGGGGGGGTGGGGGTGGTTCGTTGGTGCAGGGGAGCAGGGGTTGAGGGGAAGGTGGCGGGAGGGTGCGGAATGGCTTCGAGATTCGTGTTTGGTGGGGCGCGTGGGACTGCGTTCCAAAGCTTTCGACACGTGACCTATTACCAAGCGGTGCCAAGGGCCATCTCAGGTAGACCACATGGAGGTAAAGGTGCATGTGCAGGCGCTTGTTGTGACTGAATGCATGCTTATCGGTATGCGGTAGCCTGTTAGGAGGAAGCTTGTGTGTAACAACAACAACCGGACTGGGCATGATGGCGCCGTATGTGGTGTTCGTGCCTGCTGAATGCCCGGGTCTTGTGCCTGGTGGTGCTTGCGTGCAGGTAGGGGTCTCCCATGTCTCGCTAGACCCAGCGCTAGACCATGTTCTCAAGGGACAGAATCAGAAAAGCCATATGTCATGCTGCTGATTCATGATAAGGGATGCGCACAGCGTTCATTTGCTCTGTTGGCGTGGGCGTTAGAGGCTTACAAAGCCAAGCGTGGTAGCGTTTCCGCTTGCTGTTGGGCTTCTGCGACATATAGAAAATTGTAACAAGCAGTAGTGTACTGCCTTGCTAACGTCATAGTCGTGGCGCCAGGGGCCTTGGATGCGCACCGCATGACGCCTCTGAGACGTGAGAGCCTCAATCCCGAGCGTCCTCGAAACCGCGCGCTAATAAACACAGGACGTCACGCCTGTGCATACTTGTCATCACAACACATAATTGTAGACATGTTGCTGTCCTCTAGAACCCCTGTTGGCCGTCATGCCGTGCCGGTTCGTCGGGCCCGGCCTGCGACCGTTCGGGTAGTCTGCCACGGCCACGGCCACGGGCATGGTCATGGTCATGGTCATGGTCACGGCCATGGATCTGGGACTGCAGTTATGACCGAGAAGGATCGCGGTGCGTGCGCGACAGAACCCATGGCCATGGCGGATGTTGTGCGGGAGCCACACCCGCCCCATACCCCGCTCGGCACGGAAACTCGCAGGCTTCATCGCCGAGATGCGTAAGGTGGCCATGAAGCTGCACACGAAGGAGCAGGCTCCCAAGGAGGGAGGCAAGGAGGCGCCCAAGCAGGGACCGGTAAGCCTGTCGCGCCACACGAGGCCTGTGGGGCTCGTGCGCGCCACGCGCACTGATGGTGAACATCGGGGCTGCATGTACGCACTATCATGGGAGCAACAACTACGCCCATACTGTCCCGGGATCTACATGGTTGGCCCTGATTCTTTTGTATGCTTGGCCATGTGGCTTGACCCCGCTACAGCACCCTGTCACCACCCCGTCACCGACACCAACGCGTGCCAGCGTACTTGCCACGGCTCCACCAAGCGCACTATCCTGTTACTAGCATATAGTGCACTTTAATTTGATAGGAACACACTTGACAAAGTCCACGCTGTGCCAGTGCCGTTGGACTGTCACACCTGGAGGCCTGTCGAGGCGGCTTTGCTTGCGACCGCCCTGGCAGGCATGCCCTCCCGCAGCGCTTATAGAATTCTACTCACACTCCCAGCCTTAATCCCATAACCTGAAGCGTCGAGGCCCTCCCACTGCCGCCAACCGCTCGCATCCACGTTGCCCTTCCCTCTCCCTTACTCTCCTTGACCCTGTCCCGTTACACCCCTTTGACTTCCCGCAGTGGACCCCCACCCGCCCCGGCTACCTGCGCTTCCTCACCGAGTCGAAGGTGGTGTACGACGCCTTTGACCGGCTGGTCAACACCAGCGATGCATGTGGGTCGGGCAAGGGGCGCGGGTCAAGCGCTAGGGGGGCCGTTGGGCCTGTTATGAGGCATTGCGGGGCGCAGGCGACGGTCAGACGTCCGGCCTGCCGTACGGCAAAGCAGGGCGCACGCCTGGTAAAGGCTGGTCACCAGCCTGGGCCCCGGCTGGGGCTGCGGGGACAGGCGGGTGGCAAGGGCCCAGGTGGCAGGGGCAGGGGCAGGGGCAGCGGCACGCCGGATGGCAAGGCGTGGCTTAGCCTGCTGGATGCGGAGAAGCGCAGGGCACAGCGCAGCGCGGGGCAGAGGGCTGGCAGCTGCTTCTGCTCAGCGGGGTTGGTGCTGGCGTGTGCCTGAGGTGCATGCCGCTGCGGGTGCCGCTACGATTGCCGCTACGGGCGCAGCTGGCGAGACACGGGCTGCGGGGTGCGCGTGTTTGGGGCCTTCCGCAGCATGGGCCCCTGGGCCTCATGAACGAGGGCAACCCGGGCCTTGTGCTCAGGGGGCTGCTCGTTTGGGCACGCCGTCTACAGCACAGTGTGTTGGCAGAGAACGTTCATGCCAGCGGCGACGCAGGCTACATGCCTGTTTACTAGTCGCCCGACCGCCGCCAAGCCTACAAGCACGCGTCGTGGTGCTGAGCTGTCATCCGCCGTGCCAACCTCTGAACGTCGAGCCGCTGCCGGCCACCGGTCCCCTACTGCCGCCGACCAACAACCCACCTCTCCCCGCTCTCCCGCTGGTCCCTCCTGCCCGCAGACTCGGCGCTGCGCAACACCGGCCTGGAGCGCGCTGCCGGCCTGGTCAAGGACCTGGACTACTTCAAGACCTCCTTCGACCTGTCGCCCCCGGAGCTCAAGGCCGACGGGCCAGGTGCGGCGTGCGGCAAACAGCAGACAGCCCCTAGCCGCCCAGGGCCCGGTCTGCCCCTGCCTCTGCGCCGCCGTGCTCGTCAATCAATCTGGACATCCTGCAAGCTCCCCTTGATGCAAAGGCTCCTGGTCAAAGACTGCCCGTTGCTCCATGTAGCACTGTCTGCACTGACCTAGATCGATACCGGTATACGGTGTCCTGAAGTCGTTTTCCCCATGCGCCACCCCCAGGCCTGACGTACTGCGCGCTGCTGGAGAAGCTGGCAAAGGAGGACCCCCCCGCTTTCATCTGCCACTACTACAACTTCTACTTCGCGCACACCGCCGGCGGCCGCATGATCGGCAACAAGGTGGGTGCCGGCGTGCATGCCGGCCGGGGCAGGCCGTAACAACTACTGCACTTGGGACGGCGTCGGGTGGCGGGCACCAGCCCAAAAGGCCACGCTGCACCATTGTGACCGGCGGGGAAGGAGCACACGCGTGCGATACTGGGTCAACTTGCTGCAGTCTAGTGCTCTTGTACAACAAATCTACCATCCGCCTAGACCTCACGCCTTTCTGCATGTTTCGCCATATCCCTCCGTGCAGTTCTTGGTCCTACGTCGGTTCGCGCTTCCAGTCACTCTCTAGTGTTTATCAAGTAACACTGCTTATGCTGTGCCATGTGCCTTCTCCTCACCCGTCACCCCTCAACCTCCCCGCCTCTCCCTCCGTACCTTCCCCAGGTTGCGGGCATGCTGCTGGACGGCCACACGCTGGAGTTCTACAAGTGGGACAGCGACGTCAACGAGCTGCTGGAGAACGTGCGCCGCTCCATCAACAAGTGCGTGTGTGTATTAGGAATGCACCGGCAGCGTGGGGTCCAGGGGCCGGGGCTCACTGCAGGTGCATGCAGCTGCTTGCGGGGGTGGAAGGTGCAGGTGCAGGCACGGGACACCAAGCATCTAGGAGTGATGTTGCAACGAATTGCGTTGTGGTGTATGTCGCAGGATGGCGGAGGGCTGGTCGGAGGCCGAGAAGGCGCACTGCCTGGAGGAGACGGAGGCCAGCTTCAAGTACAGCGGCATCATCCTGCGCTGCATCACGGAGACTGCGTAAGCAATAGCTAGCGGCCAGGGAGCTGCATGCCTCAGTCCAGGCATACGAAGCGGAGGTGCTGATGGCAGGTGTGCTAGCCTGCTGTCACAGCCGGCAGCGGCAGGTGGTTGCAGGGCATGGCCTTGACCCGCGTGAGGGTTGAGGGCTGGCGCAAGCGACAAGCCGCCCGTAAAGAAATGGGTTTTCTGGGTATGAGGCACGGGCATGCAGCGCTACTGAGAGTCGATTGTGTTCAAGTGATCGCGGTGAGGTGGAGTCAGCACGCCTTTGTCAGCAGGCGTAAACGAGGACGAGGAGGTGACCGTATCTGTAGGTGCAGACGTGGTGTGCACTCAGGCAGCGCATGCTAATACAAGCTGAGGAAGCATCGTACGGCAACTTGACGGTGTGATTGGCACGCTTTCCTCTTCGCCTAACGCATGTGCGCGGTGCCTAATGCGTGTGCGCGGTGCAGGCAACCGGGCGGAGGTGTAGGCCCGGGCACCATGCTGAAGAGCATTATGAGAGAGAACCCCATGCATATCCTGCTTAATTCTAATTCGTTCCAGTTCGTTCTTGGGCGGAGCTGTGCGGGGAGGGTGGGGCGACGGTGGGTCCCAGGGTATGAGGGCTTATGTCGGATTGTGGGTGAAGTGTACTGCTTGCATATCATGCAGGCCCCCACTGTCGTTCCTTGATGAAATGGGGCCGCCGAAAGGGGCCACTGGGCCGTGTTGTATCCTGCATAGCAGGCAGTGCATGCGCCTGGGACCTCCTGCCTTGGTGAACACGTGCTGGGGGCACACCGGATCTCGACATGTGAAGGAGGAGCAGGCAGGGATTACCTAGTGGTCATGGACAAGCCCCTATGACCGCGCGGCTGTGCAAGCCCAGTTGGGGCCGGCGTGCCGGCGTGATAGCTCCCATCGCTGCACCAGTGTCTACGGCAAATGTAAGCGCGTCATGAAACTTCCACGCTTGCCCATGGCCATGTGGCGTTTCCGTCTTTCCGAGATAGAAGGGCCCATGCGGCCCATGCAAGGCCATAATGTAGCTCCCATACAGGTCCGGGGAGGGCAGGTGCACACACAGTAGTGCATGCTAGTTAGGGAAAGCACTGCTCCAAGCATAGCTATGCTCGCTATGCCATGCGCCCGTACAACTTTCACAATCAACCAAGATCATGCATCGTGGCAGTGCAGACACAGTGAAGTCAGGTCCAAGCAGGTCAAGCCAACGCTCGCACGTCACGCAAATCCACCCCGTACCGTTCCCTCATAAGGACGCCAACCTGTCATCAACATCTTTGCCAGGGTCAGCTGATGCATCTCTCCGTATGCGTTTTTGTCGCCAGCCTGGTCACATCCTCTCATCCTTACGCCACGTGCCAAGCCCAGGCACCGGTACGACATCCCACCCAGCGCGCGCTCTGTCACTGTACGACACTACACCCGGATGCCGTACTTCTTCATCAGCATGTCGTCCATGTCAGCATCGCTGCTGTCACTGTCATCGCCCGCCCCCGCCCTTGCCCGGGCACCAGCCGGCTGCTTCCCACCGCCACCAGCTCCTGCCCCCATGCCTCCCAGCCTCCCCCATGAGCCCCGCACATCTCCCGCTGACGCCCCAGCCGCTGCCGCACGCCCCGCATCAGCCACAACCGTCGCCTCCCGAGCGTCATGCTCATCATCACTGTCCTCGTCACGTGCGAACCGGTGAGCCCGCAGGCTAGGTGTAGCGGAGGCGTAGCCGCCTCCGGCGGTCGTGCTGCCTAGGCCCATCCAGTTGCTGATAAGGGCCTCCGGAGCGTAGGAGCTGGCGGGCGGCCCAGCGTCGGGCCGGCTGCTGCTAACTGTGGTGGCGGTGCTGCTGCTGGTTGTGAGGAGCCTGCCACTGGAAGCGGCATACGCAGAGGCCGTGGACGGGCGCGAGCCCAGGCCGTCCTCTGTCCCCGCCAGACGGCGCATGCCAGTGTCTTCACGCCCTCCGCTGTGGCAGTCGTCTTCGCTGCTGCCCTCGTCCTCGTCGTCACTGCTGCTGCTGCTTTTGCTGCTGCCACGTCGCAGCCGGTGTTGCCTCCGCCGCGCGCTGCGGCTGGCGCTGTGCGGCATGGCGCCCATAGGAGGTGCCACACCCGTGTGCAATGTGCTCCCGCCACCCAGCCGCAACCCGGCCGTATGGCCGACCCCGTCATGCCCCGTCCGGTACATCTCAGCGCTGTGCTGCTCCGCCCGATGCCACGCCGAGGCCGCGGTTGCTCCCCCAGATGCCGCCTCCACCTCGACAGGGCCCTGAACCATAGCGGCATCTGCTTCCTCCCTCTGCCACGCGGCACCTGCTTCACCGCCACCGTCATCGCCGTGGCACGCCACGTCGACACCGTACACCTTCATCGCCCCTACACCCGGCCCCGTACTGCCCCGCCCATGCCCATGTCCGTGCCTGTACTGCTCAGCCCCGATCGACTGCGTCCCGGCCGCTGCGCTCCCACTGCCGCTGGATGCGCGGCTGCCGGGCCGCTGGTCGTGGCCGCTGCCAGCAGCAGCAGCAGCAGCTAGCCCCGTGTGCCCCTCAGCAGCACTGCCGCTGTCGGCGGCCCTGGTGCTGCCCCCGCCCCGGGAGTGCTGCTGGCTGAAGCTGGAGAGGATGGAGGAGTGCAGGGAGGACATGCTCCACACGCTGCTGTCGTCCCTGTCGTCTGGGGCATGGCCGTGCCAGGGCTGTTGCGCCCCATGCGTCCAAGACGTGGGCTGCGGGGCGACTGACGCGTCGTGCCGCGTGTGCTGTTGCGCCTCCTGCTCTCCCTGGGCGGCAGCGGCTGCGTGTACGGCAACGCCGCCGTACTGCGCGGCGTACGGGGCGTGGGGTGCAGGCGGCTGCGGGGGCACCTGTGGTGCTGCCGGCTGGGCGGCCGGGTACCGCTCATTGTGTGCCCCGGTGGAGGGCATGGCCTCTGGATACGGTATCGCACTCGGTGGGACACTTGAGGCGTGCATCGCTTTACCGTCTGCCTGTCCAGGATAACCAGCCGGTGAGGATGCGGGCCGCGTTTGCTGTCGCTGCTGCTCCAGCAGCTGCGCCTGAAGCTGCCGCACCTGCAGGGCCGAAATTTGAAGGCGGTGGGTTTGGCACGAGCTACGGCACCAGATATACGCCCATACCTGCAAACAAGCGGAGTGACGGACACAGTACACGCCTTCAAATATGCTTTGTGCAGCATGGGACGGGTGAGCTCACCAGCTTTCGCAGCGCCAGCACCTCCGTTCGAAGGACTGCCGGGTCGCTGGGCAGGTCCTCCTCGCCGCCGTCCCATGGGTCGCTGCCGCCCTGCCGGTCCACCTCCCGCCCTGCAGCACCCCGTCCAGCTTCTTGCTGATTGTCGTGCCACTGCGGCTTAGCCGAGTGGGACACGTTAATGTGCTGGTGCTGCGGTTTGTGCATGCCGTCACCCCCTGCTGCACCTGTGACAGAGGCATGAGCTTGACCTCCTTGCCACACCCCTGCCGTGTCCCTGGTGGAGTCAGCGGCTTGATGGGGCCCCGACTGGGCCGAGTGGGCCGCCCCTCCCGTCATGGCAGCTGACGGAACGGCGGAAGCGGACCGCCAAGATTGTGCCCCGTGGTGTTGCTGCTGCTGCCTTCTCGGGTCCTTCGGCATGTCCGAAGCGTGGGCTGCAGGCTCGCGCTGTTGGCCGGCTTGGTGACGCGAGTGCTGGGAGGATCCGTCCACAGGGTGTTGTGCTACGGCTGCCGGGGTGTGTTGCGGCATGAGCCCGTAGTGCCTGCGCTGTGTGTTGGGGCCTGGCTGCCCCAGTCCCTGCTGCTGCAGCTGCTGCTGCTGCCCCTCCGAGCTGCTTGCAGCTTGCCGCACTGCAGCAGCGGGGACGGTTCCGTATGAGCTCTGACTAGCCCCTACACCCACGGCCCCAGACGCCTGCCCTCTCGGGCCGTGAGCAAGCCCTCCCTTGCCCTCGCCACATCCATGGCCTGCCATGCCCGCCTGGCTAACCTTCAGCCAGTCATCCAGACTCTGGCTGATGGCCACACCGTTGGCGCGAGGTTCCCCTAGGCCTAGCACGCCAGGGGTGGCCATGACGCCGCCTACGGTGTTGCCATGACCCCCTTCGGTGTAGCTGCCGTAAGTGGCGTGGGGCTGGTACGGAGCCCCCGCCGTGAAGTTGCAGGACACAGGGTTCCTGGGCGTTGTGGGGTTCAGCTGGCTGAGGGAGGTACGGCCTGCTGTAGATGCCGAAGACGTAGCCTGGGATTGGCTTCCGGCGTGTGTCCCTGGGTCCATCAGCCCGCTGGCACCTGGTGCGGTGGAGGCCCAGTTGCTACCGGTTGTCCCGGTGTGGCCGGCACCGCGAAAGCCGCTGGCGGCAGCGCCAGCGGGGTCTGGGCCCCTGCATGTGGACAAGTGTGTAGCGATGTGGACAAGTGTGTGGTCAGGGTCCTGTCTATTTGCGCCGTCAAAGTGCGCGTGGTAGCACAGACAATGAAGCAGCTGGGCTTCGCTCGCCCACGTGGCACGAGAACAGAACGAAGACACCTTCGTGCCTAGTGGCTTCCTTCCCTTCACTAATAAGGAGCACGACTTGCCTGAATGGTGTGGGCACGGCAGCATTGGCGCGAGGCAAAGGCGGTGAGTCCCGAGCAGCCGGGCCGCCGTGCCCCTGCTGCTGCTCAGCCGCCCACCTGCCCTCCGGGCCCACAGCAGCTCCCCATGAGTGGACACTCCCAGCCGTTGCTGCGCCCGCCATCTCTCCACTCCAGGCGCCGCCTCCCCATCCACCCTGGCCCTGCTGCTGCCCCTGCTGCTGCTGTTGGCCCTGGGACGCCTGCTCCCTGTCACTTGCCATAATCTTCATGGCCTTACTGGGGCTGGTCATGAGCTTGCTGCCGCTGCCGCGCAGCTGCGGCAGCCCATCCAGCAGGCCCCTGCCTACACCAGCCCAGGCCCCGAGGCCCGCAGCACCCGACGCCAGCCCGCTACCAGATGCCGTCCCATTTATAGCCCCACCCCGTGGCGTCCTGACGCTCAGATTGAAGTAGTCCATTGTGGACATGGGCTCTGAGATGCCCTGCGCAGTGGCCTGTGCCCCAGGGCCTGACACCCCAGGGCTTGGCGCCCCATGCTGGCTGTGGGCTGTCACTATCCCGCTGCCAGGCCCTCCGATCCCAAGCAGCGGTGCAGCGGACGGCAGCAGGGCCAGGGACGGCAGGGAGCCGCTACCGGTCATCTGTGCGAGCAGCTGTGTGTCCGGCAGCGGTCGCAGCTCCAGTGGGGCGGTCGTCTGGCCGTTGAGCTCCACACGTGCCGTATACGGCATGAGCGTTACGGGAGGTGAGGCGGCGTCCACGGGGGTTGGTGCGGCTGCGGATTGGCCGGCGGCGCCGGCCCGGGGCAGCTGCCGGGGGGAGAAGCGCGCCTCGTAGCACTTGGGCACCGGGCTGTCTGCAGCAGCACTCAAGCCATCGGGAGCGACGCGACTGGTGTCAGCCAACAACGAAAGGGCACACATAGGGGCACATGAAGAGAGCAAATACGCAAGTTGGGGGCCCAAACAAACCAGCAGCCGTGACGTTACGTTTGGATGGCGTTCTGACTCATCGGCTTCAGCAAGAGGGGATACAGAGCGGTGTGTGCACGCCGAGGGATGAGGGGCATATGGCACTTGGCCTGAAGTTGATAGCATACGCGCACCTCCAGGAAACAGCAGCAGAAGGAATGCGCCCCCGGGCTGCTGTGCTGCACGGTCCGGCAGCAGGCCGCCCAGGGCGAACTTGGCGGCAGCCGCCACCGCCAGCGGGTGCGTGGCGGAGCGCACGCCGGGGCTGCGCACCCACACGCCCACCAGCGGCACAGAGTACACCTGATGGGCGAGGGCCAAGGAAGGGTAGACGTCAAGCCCAACGCCGGACAGCGGGATTGCCGGAGGATTCGAATCAGCAGCAAGTAGCCCTGAGTCTGAAGAACTCCATATGGTATGGGGCGTTGGACACACTGTAAGTCTAAAACAAGCTAGCGTGTAGCGCCTGTACGGCTCAACGGTCGCATGTTTCAGGTTCACTGTTCACTGACATGCAACGTGTAAATGGACAGCGGCACTCACGTTGGGGTCATCCGCCGCCAGGGGCAGCAGGCTGCGCGTTTGGTCCATGGTCAGGTAGCCGGTCTGCGTACGGGGTCCATGGGTTGAAAACTTTGATCGCAGCAACACAGCACGTGAAAACAATCCGGTCTGCCTTGTACGAACATGCCATGCACAGGGGGAAAACCCGTTGTCACAGCATCAGTTGGCCGCACGTCTCACCTGCCCAACGGCCGGGCTGTGCTGCTGCTGGGCCGCAAGGGCGTGTGCTAACGGGACGTCGCACAGCCGCTTGCTGTACAGAGGGGTCAGCTCCAGGGCGGCATGGGGCAGCAGCATGGTCACGGACAGGGTGGCACCGCGGACGCCAGCAGCTGTCGCAGCTGCCCCCATGTGCCCCGCGCGAGCGGCAGGTGTGGACGGGGGGTGCAGCGACAGGGTGCAGGAGAGGGCGAGGCCGGAGGTCAGCTGAGCCGAACCCTTGAGGTCCAGGCTGTGCTGCAGGGCTGTTGCCAGTACAGGAACGTCCTGTGATGGGGGGGAATCGGGAGAGGTGACGCCGGCTTGCCCAGGGTGCATGACGTCAGGCCAGTATGAGGGCAAGCCTTTGTGCATGACGAACTGCCAAGGATTCAAGAAGCTGCACACGCCCGTCCACCTGGCCTATGCTGGTCCCGTATCGCAACGGTACCGTACTGTGTGTGCGCTGCAGCAGTACAGGAAGGCCTTGATGGCGCGCTTGCCCACCTGCATGGCGCTGCAGCTGTTGCTGTCGTCTCCACGGCGTTGTGATGGGTCCAGAACGCGGACAGGGACAGACGCCATCCCGCCTGCATGGTCAACACACGTGGGGTAGGGTCGCGCACTTACATACGTACACACTATCGCACACTTTTGAGCGATCAACAGGTGAGAGGGCGAGCCTTATAGCGCCACACGGCCAGCTTGGCAGCGTCACTGGGAATGTGTGCAGTACACCCAGACACAGCGTCAGCGCTGGCAACCCACAGCCTCTTGCCTCCGACTGCCTGCCCAGCCTTGCTGCGCATATTGCAACCCGTTCTGCTTGGCTATTACTTGCTTCATACCTTTGTGCCTGCATCCCGCACCGCAAGTCCAACACCCACGCCCCACCTGGTCCGGAGGCGGTGACCGCTTCAAGCGACACCACCAGCTGCTGGCTGGTTGAGCACGACACCACTGCCCGTAGGCTACCGCCATTGGGTGCAGGTTGCTGTGTGCTGGCGATCTGGGTGTGCAAGTTGCTCGGGATGACCAGCAGGGGCAGGCGATCCTGCATATTGTGTTATCTGGCAGGTGAGCGGTCCGGGGTTACCACCCTGCGCCTTCGACTCGGTCCGCAGTCCGCGGCGCACCTGGGGCTCAATAACTTCCGTCCGCCCTTGAGGCGTCCGGTCCCATAGGAATTTTCGGCTTGACGGGAATCTCCAACCTCTGCTCAGGGTGTTGGTTTGCCGCGGGGCGCTTGCCACGGGCATGTGACTTCGCCATTGCGCAGGGTCTGACGCGACTTGGCTGACCTGAGCTGTATCGCTTTGTTGAGCGAAGAACGCAGACTTTGTCATGTTCACAGGGTGCATTACGCTGGGCGTAACCAACGTTGGGTCATAGCTGCTGCCCCGCAGTTTAAAATTGGGGCCAGCATAACGCAGAGTAGACACCGGTCTCGCTATACCAGCAATCTGTAAGACTCGCACAAACTGAGAAACGGTCTGAGTCAAAGGGTTGCGGCTGGTGGCAAAGACCTCTTGTGCGGTTCTCTCTCTATGCAGGATACCGGCAGGCAGGGTTGCCTTGTTTACTATCAATAAAAAGGTATTCTATATCATGCCCTAGACCTGACGCCTCAGTTGGGCACCAACTGCCGCTTCGCCACTGCCGGAACAAAGGACGAGGACACGCGATGGATAGCGGCCAACAGGAGGGACAAATTAGACGTCCTCGTGTCCTGCTCGGTGCCACGGGTGAGATGCTACAGGCATCCACCGCCGAACGGCGAGGCCTGCAGGCAACGGGACCGGGGACCCTCCCAGGGCCGTCGCCGTCAGCACCTACCCGCCATATCCCATGCCCCTTCCCGGGTTGCGCCGCGTCAACCACAACCTCGCCCGTCCTTTGCTGTACCTGTGTTCCTGAGCCACAGGCAGTGTGGCAAGCATCAAGGTCGCCCAGCTGTGTCGCCTGCTGTTGCAGTTTGCGGACGTGAAGCTGGTGGTCACCAGCTCGGCAAAGCACTTCATCCAGGAAGCGGATCTCCCAGAGAAGGTCAAGCCCTTGCTAGGGGTAGGTGTTGTCTGGACTTCTCTCCAGCAAGCCCTCCAAGGGGTTGACCGGCTGTATTTGATACTCGGTTGTGTTGGGCAGTGGGCGTACCGGTACTGCGCTCTGCTGTGCGGGACACAGCCAAATGGCAAGTCCGCTACCGTGTACAGCACCAGGACACTAACACACAAATACTCAGTCCTCAATTCATCTTGTATCCGCACACTTCACTCCTTTCCTTTCCCAGCGGGTCTTACTACGTGCGCGCCCTGCTGTCTCGCAGGACGAGGCCGAATGGCGCGAGTGGCGGGCCGTGGGGGATCCTGTTCTGCACATCGAGCTGCGGCGGTGGGCCGATGTGCTGGTGCTGGCGCCCCTGTCCGCCAACACACTGGCCAAGGTGGCGCACGGACTGTGCGACAACCTGCTCACCTGCGTGGTGCGGGCGTGGGACTTCGCGAAGCCGCTGCTGGTGGGGGCAGAGAGCAGGGACAGGGAGCAGGGACAGGGAGCAGGGCGGGGAGCAGCTGTTGAGGGCAGGGTGTGAAGTGTTAGGGTCATGGGGCATGCGTCGATAGTGAGAGCGCGGAAGGTAAGGCTGTGGGCGAGCTCCGGTATTGGGACTGTCGACGGAGGCGGTGTCAAGGGGCAGGGAGCGTGTGCAGGGGTGGTGCATAGAAGCAGTGGGCTGCATTCATGGAGTTTTGGGACCTAAAGCTGTAGGCTGTGAGAGGCCACAGACCGTACACCACTGCCCGCAAGTTGGAACTGGGTGGCATGACTAGCAGTAGTTTGTGGAGGACATATCAAGAAAACCTTTGTGAAGAGTATTGCGCTTTATACCTGCCATAGGTGTAGGTTGGCCATCAACAGTGTAGAGACTGCAGCCAGCGCTTCTCCACGGCCACACACCTCACACTCGGTGCCGCAACCCAGCTTCCCGCCGCCCATCTTCCTTCCGCCCCGCTCCCAGGTTGCCCCCGCCATGAACACGGCCATGTGGGACAGCCCCTTCACGTCGCGCCAACTGGGTACTCTGCAGGAGCTGGGGGTGCAGGTGGAGCGGGGGGGAGGGGTCAGCGGGCGGAGCTGAGGACCGGGCGCTTACCGGCAGACACGGAGGTCGCAGCCGGCCGCTTAGTTGCAGGGAAGGGGCCCGGCACACACGCGTACACACACACGTCCACTTGCATGTTTGTACGGCCGTACTGCTCATGGGCGTTGCAGTCCACTGCACCAGCCTGCCATTGTACGTCCCGCTGCCCTGGACGCACCACAGGTGATTCCCCCCGTCTCCAAACGCCTGGCCTGCGGTGACCTGGGCCAAGGTGCCATGGCCGCCCCGGAGGACATTGCGGCGGCGTGCCAGCGGGCACTGGGGGCGGCAGCGGAAGGGGTGGGGGCTGGGGCGGGGGAAGGGGGAGGGATGGAGGCGGGGGCACGAGGGGAGTCAGGGGTGTGAGTACAGGCAGCAGCGGTAGGGGCAGCGGACAGGCTTGTGGCAAATTTCAAAGGCAGGAAGGAAGGAGCAGCAGGGCAGGATGGTACGAGCAGGGGGGCACGCTATGCGGGCTTTTGGAGGCGTAGAGCAGGCCATTGTGCAGCATGGTCGCAGGTAGGGGCACAACCAACTAGAAGGTGAAGGCCCCCACCAAGCACGACGCAACGCCCGAGCCGAGCAGGACCCGCAAGCCCGGCAAGCGCCGGGTGTACGTGGGACTTGCCGAGGAGGGGCGGGCGGTGGGGCAGGAGCGCCTCGTTTCGTGTGCCCCGGGGGCTACCGCACCGGTGCCCGCTGCTGCCCAACGGACAAGCTTAAAGCGGGGCGCGGGGAAGCGAGGCGAGGCTGGGAGTGGTGGTGGGGCCAGTAAGGCTGCGGGCCGGGGGCGGCCCATGCGCTAGGGGGTACATGCACCAGGTTCTCCTTGCTTGGTGTTTGGGTGGATGTGAAGGGTAGGCTAACGCAGAGTAGCGATATGGACAACGTCATGCTGATGGCCGCTAAGGTTGGCGGTGCACTCCGCTGGCACGCTGTTGTGTGTGTGGGAGGTCAGTGTGTCCTTTGTGGTGTGCACCGTGAGCGTTGAGAGCGACCACAATACCACATGGGCATTTATGGCCAACGGCGGGTAACGGTATTCGGTCCTGAGCTCCCGACTGATGTGAATCAACTGGCGAACTCAGCTTTCCCATATGCAGCTGGTTGAGAGAGCGGAGTGGTCTACACTCTAAGTTGACTCCATGTGCGGCGCATACGGTATGCACGTACTCTCGTAGGGGTATGCAGTGGATGAACGCCGAACCTGGCTTGCCAGTGGTACACTGTCGGTATACATGCTTCCTGGAGTACGGCAACCATTGTTGCCCATTATACCTTGTGTGGCCCGATGCTTGGCCTGATGTACCATCTTACGGCATGCTGCCATGCTGGTATCGCCCCTGTACCGTACGTTGCCTGCGGCAACGGTTGGCATACCGTACCCGCGTACCGGGTAGGTCCAACCTGTGTGAAGAAGAGTTGTGGCAACTTCGCAGCACTGCTTGGTGGCAAACGTACGGTAACCGTGTAGCGCAGGTGTGGGGCCTGGTGGGAGGTGCAAGGTGCCTGACGCCATGCGCCCGCAGCACGCTGCCTGCATCGCATGCAAGCACAGGTACTGTTACATCTCGCCTAACCTAGCCTGTTAGTATATGGACCTGGATTTGCTATGCTATGAAGGTTGCTGGCAAACTCTTTGCAAGATGACATGATGACTGTTGCGTGTTGGCAGCTTGCATACTGGCAAGCGTTCGCAACTGGCCCTAAATGCTAGGAGTGCATACTACAATGTCGCTGCTTGAGCAGCTCGGCCGTCGAAGGTTTGCCCTGCGGCTCCCCGAAACAGCGGTGGCGACAAGCGACAAGCGACTGTCATGCAGCCAATTGTGCACAACCCACGCGCATACAGCTTCCTTAGGGCGCAACCGCATTGCCCCAGGCCTTTGGTCGCCACAGCCAAAGGCAAGCATGACGACGCTCAACCTTCGCGTTGGCGCACTTTCTGTAGCTGTTCTTGCAGCGTTCCTGTATGCGGTTTGAGTCTGGCTGTGCCCAGGGGTACGTTAGCTGATCTTGTGGGTTCCCGCGAGTGACCCTGCAAGTACACGAAGGCAAGCACGCCTGGTGCAGCCTGGTGACGCTTTGCGAGTGGGCATGTAGGCATGTGACGAGCTCATAGCTCCTGTCTGCTGAGCTAAGCATGCTCAGCTGTTGGGCAGTCCTGCCCCTGCACACCTGCGCTGCACGTGTACATTTGCTCAGCACCTAGTTACGTACCCACTTGAGCGCCCTATGGCGATGCTCATGTCTCACGTGTAGGTTCCATCTACGCGACAGCGTGGCGCAACGCGCGCTGTGCTTCCCCGCACGATTCCTGCCGTGAGCAGCACGACCTTTCCCTGGGGAAGCGGCCTCAGCCGACAGGGTCCCCTGCGCAGTTTACAAATGAGTTTATGGCTCAGCGAGTCTAAGCAACAGTTCTGCATCGGCTCCGCCGCCACCAACGACTTCCCCGACAGCCCCGGGGACGGCTGGGCCACGGCGCTGGCGTACCGGGAGCACGTGCTGCGGGTGGTGGAGAGGCTGAGGAAGGACCCGGGGGCAGAGGTGCAAGTGGCGGAGGTGGACGGGCGGGGCCGGCGGCTGCAGGCGTGGTCACCGGGGGACGAGAGCGTGCGGCCGAGCGTGCTGGCGTCAATCCGGGCAGCGCTGGGTCATCAGCCACAGCGGAAGCCAGGTAGGGCGGATAAGAACCCTCAAAAGGCCATACGCATGTTGTGCAGCAGCAGATGCATTTTTACGTCAGTCTAAGAAACGCTGTGCCGTCCACGTTGGATTGTTGTCCATTTCCTAGGCACCAATCCAACCAACCTACCTAGCTACCTACGCAGCTGCTACAGGCACCCGTCCGAGCTGCGGCTTTGAGTCCGTATGCCTCCATGTGCCTCGTGCATGGCTTTCTCCGCATTTTGTTGCAGTCGGTTTGCGGCGTTGTTGTTGCTGCGAAGCTGCATCAAGCTGGCAGTACGCCGTCTGACCTCAACCCCAGGACCTTTTGCCCCGTGCCTGTTACTCGTCCTTATCACCCCTGCCTTCCGCAGGCGGGCCCAAGGTCAGTACGGATCCCCCGGAAGGTTCAGGACTGAGCCGCTCGCAGCGAAGGCTTTTTGTGTGCCAAAGGATTTCAGAGAAGTCTTATCGTCTCGGCTCCGCCGCCGCCGGCGACTTCCCTGACCGCCCCGAGGACGGCTGGGTCACGGCGCTGGCGTACCGGGAGCACGTGCTGCGGGTGGTGGAGAGGCTGAGGGAGGACCCGGGGGCAGCGGTGCAGGTGGCGGAGGTGGACCGGCGGGGCCGGCGGCTGCGGGCGTGGGCGCCTGGGGACGAGAGCGTGCGGCCGAGTGTGCTGGCGGCGATACGGGAGGCGCTGGGGCTAGGGCCCAAACCAGGTGAATTGCGCGGCAAGACACTGAGAGAGTAAACTTTTTTCCAGCAACCCTGACTACTAGCATCTGGCCAGGTGCCCCAGAACGCAGCCTGGCAACACAACTTTGCATAGGCCAACCTGCCCGTGTTGCTTAGTCTGGTGCGACTCCTAGCGTTGCCAAAGTACCGAGTGAGTCCTTGCGCGTTACGCGTTGTGCGAACCTATGCCTGCAGGCCGCCACGCAACAAACACCGACCTTCCGGCTGGTACAGGGCTCACCCGCACACCAACAGAGCTCAGATTAAACAGACGAGTGCAGTCTTACGTAGTGAAACTGGGCTCCGCCGCCGCCGGCGACTTCCCTGACCGCCCCGAGGACGGCTGGGCCACGGCGCTGGCGTACCGGGAGCACGTGCTGCGGGTGGTGGAGAGGCTGAGGGAGGACCCGGGGGCCAAGGTGCAGGTGGCAGAGGTGGACGGGCGGGGCCGGCGGCTGCGGGCATGGGTGCCGGGGGACGAGAGTGTGCGACCTAACGTGCTGGCGGCGATAAGGGGGGCGCTGGGTCATCAGCCACAACGGAAGCCAGGTGGGACGGATAAGAACCCTGGAATGGCCTTACGCACGCTGTGCAGCAGCAAATGCACTTTGACGTTGTCTTGGCCAACAAAAGCTGTGCCATTCACGTTGTATTGTTGTCCTCTTCCCAGACACCAATCCAACATGTCTACCTACGCAGCTGCTACTGGCACCCGTCCGAGCTGCAGCTTTTGACACCGTTTGCCTCCTTGTGCCTCGTGCATGGTTTTCTTCACAATTCATTTCACCCGTTATGCTGCGGCGTAGTTGTTGCAGAGTAGCTGCGCCATACTGGCAGTGCGCCGTCTGGACTTCACCCCCGAACCCTTTGCTTGTGCCTGTTACTCGTCCGTATCACCCCTCCCTCCTACAGGCGGGCCCAAGATCAACATGGATCTCCCGGAGGGTTCAGGACTGAGCCGCTCGCGGCAAAAGCTATTTATGTGCCAAGTAATTTCAGGAAAGTCCTATTGGATCGGCTCTGCCGCCGCCGGCGACTTCCCTGACCGCCCCGAGGACGGCTGGGCCACGGCGCTGGCGTACCGGGAGCACGTGCTGCGGGTAGTGGAGAGGCTGAGGGAGGACCCGGGGGCAGAGGTGCAGGTGGCGAAGGTGGACGGGCGGGCCCGGCGGCTGCGCGCGTGGGCGCCTGGGGACGAGAGCGTGCGGCCGAGCGTGCTGGCGGCGATACGGGGAGCGCTGGGGCTAGGGCCCAAACCAGGTAAATCGCGCGGCAATGCAGTGATAGTAAAGTGTTTTTCCAGAAACCCTGACTACCGTTAATAGCATCTGGCCATGCGCACAAGCACGCAGACGTGCAACACAACTTCTCGTAGGCCCACCTGCCCGTGTTGCTTAGCCTGAGGCGGTTCCTAGCGTTGCCACAATACCTTGCACGTTATACGCTGTGCGAACCTATGCCTGCGCTGTGTCCTTCCGTCCGCCCTGTAGGCCGCCGCGCAACAAACACCGACCTTCCGGCTGGTACGGGGCTCACCCGCACCCAAAAAGAGCTCAGATTAAGCAAACTTGTGCAGTCTGACGTAGTGAGTCTGGGCTCCACCGCCGGCGGCGACTTCCCCGACAGCCCCGACGACGGCTGGGCCACGGCGCTGGCGTACCGGCAGCACGTGCTGCGGGTGGTGGAGAGGCTGAGGGAGGACCCGGGGGCAGAGGTGCAGGTGGCGGCGGTGGGGAAGCATGGCCGGCGGCTGCGGGCATGGGCGCCGGGGGACCCGAGCGTGCGGCCGAAGGTGCTGGCGGCTATTAGGAGGGCTCTGACTGGTAAGGAGAAGCCGTGTTAGACCACAGTGAGCTACCCACCCTACTTGGCTAGGTGCACAAGCGGCCTTGGGGGGCAGGTTTGGGGAGTACCAGTATCTGGGCGTAGTGGCAAGGCCGAATCTGCCGAGGGGTGAACACTAGTTTAGTAATGAAGAGCTTGGCTGCATGCACTCCATCACAACGGTTATGCGTGTTGATGACGCGGGAGGGCAGGGCTACATGAAAAGCCTAGGTGTTGTTAATCGCCTGGCCCAGCAGCTGAGCAGGCGGAATACGTGCAGCTGCAACCAGGACGGAGTCACTGTACTGATGCGTTTAAAGGGACTCACCTCACAGCGCGGTGTTGAAGCATAGGGCGGCCGGTCTAATTCAAGCGTTGATTTTGCACCAGCAGGCACAAGGTTCAGTCAACCAAGGCTGCTGTCAACGCACATCGGTGCCTTTTCCAGATGTTCCGCGCATCTAAATTTACTTGCTTGTTTATGGCGCTCATTGACGGCGCTGGTACTCCCGACCTGAGGTGGCCGCTCTCGCGTCTCTGCTGTGCACGAGCCAATACGTTCAGCCGTGTGCTGTAATGTTGGTACCAGGTACCTGGTTGGTACGGCATGCATGCGTGTGTCACGGCCTGAGAGACCACGCTCGCACGTGCCACAACAGCCAGCCTGCAATGAGGGCCCCAGCTGACGGGGATGCTAGGATGCGTGCTTTCAGCTGACCCCGTGCCGTCAGTCGGTCAGTGGCTCAGCCCGGGGTTATGCCCAGCCAGGGGGGCCTCGGGTTATGCCAGGGTCGTGGAGTGCGTGCTGTGCTGAGCAAGAGTTGCACAATGCAACGGGCGAGCAACCTGGTAAGTTGCCTGACGCAGAAAAGAGTAAAACACGTAGCTCAGTAACCTAGTCCAGCTTACAAAATGCAAAGTTGCCGGCGACACAACTCAAGCTTGAGACATGACATGACAAGCTTGCTATAGGCCCTTGGCAGCTTGCATACAAGCGATTATGCGACTGACTGTCAAGAATGCATACAACGATGTCGCTGGTTAAGAAGCTCGGTCACCGCAGGCTGTCCTTGCAGCTTCCCGGAGCAGCGTTCGGTGGTGGCAACCAGCTACTGCTATGCAGTCCCAATCGTCACACGTGCGCAAGCCGAGGGCATACAGCGGCATTGGGGCGCAACCTGCTTGCCCCAGCCCTTCCTACACCAAAGTGGTCGCCAAAGGCAAGCGTGAGTCGCTAACAACTCGCGTTTGCGTGTTTTTGTAGCATTGGTAACAGATGAAAGTATGCTTCGTGAACTGGCTATGAAAACGCGTACATTAGTCGACCTGGACTGTTGAGGCCTGTCACATCACACCCCTTCCCAAGCACCCACGTCCTGCTGGGCACGTGGGCAGGCCTTGTCATGCTGTTCGCAACAAACCCCAGGGCCCATCCTGGTATGCATGACATGTTGTACTATATCTAGGTGTACACAAAGAGTGGACCCGACGTTCTGATGCGAAGATCAGGCACATTGGGCATGTCGGCATGCACTTCATGGTGACACGCGGGCGGTGTAGCTGTGCGTAACCTGCATAACCCCATACACCCCCCGCCCCCCCTAGACGTTTCTGTAGCCTCCTGCACCTGTGCATGTGTAGCCAGGTGTAACGCTGGGCCAGCCCCGTGCCTCCACACGTGCGTTGCGCTTGCGTGCTTCCTTTTGTATCCCTAAACAAGTCGGACTTCAACATTCCTGTGGTTTCTCTCCTGTATCTACATGCAGAATCTAACGATGCAGCAGCGAATTTCCACGCGCGCTGTGCCGCAGCCTGCAGAAACTGCTGGTACCATCACTCCCTTTCCCCAGGGAGGGGGCCTCAGCCGACAGGGCCGCCACCAGAGGCTGCAGATGGACTTCCGAATAAAAGGGTCTAGGAAACAGTTCTGCATAGGCTCCGCCGCCGCTGGCGACTTCCCCGACAGCCCCGACGACGGCTGGGCCACGGCGCTGGCGTACCGGGAGCACGTGCTGCGGGTTGTGGCAAGGCTGAAGGAGGACCCGGGGGCACAGGTGCAGGTGGCGGAGGTGGACGGGAAAGGCCGCCGGCTGCGGGCGTGGGTGGCCGGGGACGAGAGTGTTCGGCCGAGCGTGCTGGCGGCGATACGCAAGGCGCTGGGTCATGAGCCGCGGGGAAAATCAGGCAGGTGCATGAGAGATCGCCCCTGGTTGGAAGGTCCTGAAACTGGCCTGGCGCGTCTTGAGCAGCAGCAGGTGCTCATGCAGGTTGTTCCCACGGGGTCCTTTGCCTGGGAGCAATCTTACGTCACGGCTTTGTTTAAGATGGGTCAAACCTTACGGGCTTGCCTCCGCAGCTGCTGCATACAATACGACAACAATGGGAGCGGCAGCTGTGTGACCTCGCCTGTCCTACCAGGTGCCTCTTGTACGGCTGTTCTCCACATTCCTTGTGGTGTGTTCTCGTTCGGCCTTTATATTGCTGGTCACCTGTACAGGAAGGCACCTGACCTTATCGCTCGCGCCTTGCAGTCTGTCCTGTTGCTCGTCCAAAACACCCTTGCGCCCTTCCTCCCACAGGCCGGCCCAAGGTCAATACGGACCTCCCTGAAGGTTCAGGGCTCAGCCGCTCGGAGGAGGAGCTCTTCATGTACCAACGGATTGCAGAAAAGCCTGTTCGCATTGGCCTTGCAACACTCGGTGACTTCCCCGACAGCCCCGAGGACGGCTGGGCCACGGCGCTGGCGTACCGGGAGCACGTGCTGCGGGTTGTGGCACGGCTGAAGGAGGACCCGGGGGCGGAGGTGCAGGTGGCGGAGGTGGACGGGAGGGGCCGCCGGCTGCGGGCATGGGCACCCGGGGACGAGAGCGTGCGGCCGAGGGTGCTGGCAGCGGTACAAGACGCGCTGGGAAGCGAAACAGGTGCGATGGTCGGGGCATCAGATTAACAGTGTGCCCAACATATAATAGGATACTACCCATCAGGCCAATCTGCTCCATCTTCATGTATTGTGCATCTGGAACACTAACTCAGGAGGTCTTCTGGGTGTGTGACCTTGACAGCTGTGTTCGTGGGACAGTGGGCATGGATTAATACACATGCTGAGTGCACAGCCCACGGCCCCTGGTCCGTGTGCGTGCAGGGGAAGCTACACCCAGGTCCATGCTGCTCGCTCAAGTGTTCCCCCTGACCCTCGTGTCCTGTACACTTGCCTGTCCCGAAACGCGTCACGCCTGCGTCCGCAGGCGAGCACGACCTTCCACCAGCTCCAGGGTTCAGCCGCCACCCTGACCTGATGCTGCGCAAGACCGTTGGGAGCGTGAGGCTGTATCTGGGCTCCGCCGCCGCCGGCGACTTCCCGGACAGCCCCGGCGACGGCTGGGCCACGGCGCTGGCGTACCGGAAGCATGTGCTGGGGCTGCTGGAAAGGCTTCGGAAGTACCCGGGGGCGGAGGTGCAGGTGGCGGAGGTGGACGCGCGGGGCCGGCGGCTGCGGGCATGGGCGCCAGGGGACCAGAGCGTGCGGCCGAGCGTGCTGGCGGCGATGCGAGAAGCCCTATTAGCGGCGGCGGCGGCGGCAGGTGTGCAAGCAAGGGCATGGCCACTGCTTGGGTCTCATTCGTACCCCAAGACTGATGTCCTTTATACTCTCTTGTGATCACGCCTGCTGCTGAGTGGATTGCCCCTTGCCTGCGTCCTGTGCTATATGCCGTTGCAGCCCTTTCATACGTGCTTCTCCTGCCATTCTTTCATAGGAGACCGGCATGCACGGTTGCTCCGCTTCCGCACCACGTAGCTGCTTCCGCACTGTCGCCGCATGCCAGCAATCTTATTGGTGGTGGTGTAGTGCTCAGCTCCGGCGCACCTGGCCTGCCAGCATTTATGGCCTAGTGGTCAGCATGCAGTACCGACAGGACGAGAGGCTGTTTTCAACCCCTGTGCCGGGAACGTCCCTGCTGCCACTTCTGTCCCCTCAGGCAGGCGCACCGTGAACACAGACCTTCCCAACGAGCCAGGCTTTGTCCGCTCGGCAGGGAAAGTTCAGTTGAGGTTGGGCATGCGAGGCAAGCAAATTCTGGTGGGCTCCGCTAACGCCGGCGACTTCCTGGACAGCCCCGAGGACGGCTGGGCCACGGCGCTGGCGTACCGGGAGCACGTGCTGCGGGTGGTGGCGAAGCTGAGGGAGGACCCGGGGGCGGCGGTGCAGGTGGCGGAGGTGGACGGACGGGGCCGGCGGCTGCGCGCGTGGGCGCCTGGGGACGACAGCGTGCGGCCGAGCGTACTAGCGGCGATAAGGGAGGTGCTGACTGGTAAGGAGTAGTTGCGCTAGGCAACAGTGAGCTAACTCACGCGGAATGGATCGTGCACAAGCGGTCTCTAGCGGTCTGCACCCCCGATGGCCCTTGCTTCATTCCTGGACGGGGTATGGCGTGAAAGGCATTGTATCCTCCAGCGGCGTGCTCGACCAGCTGTGAGGCGTGTGGGTAGTGGCGAATAAGCCCCGTCCTCCTGCACACTAGTTATTGTACCGCACTATTCGTCCTTATGGGCCCCTGGCTCTCCGGACGTACCCCATTGGGGTCTGTAACTGTAACTGACAGCAGGCACGTGCGCAGGGGTGAGCGTGGGTGGAGATGTACAGAGCTTGGCTGCCTGCACTTGGTTGCAAATGCCGTGCATGTTCTTATTATTTTGGGGCAGACCTTGACGGGAAGCCCAGATGTCTCTAAACGTTTTCTCTGAAGATGTGGAAGCTGCTAGCCCCAGCAGCAGGGCAGACCAAGTTCATGTGCGGCTGCAATCAGAACTGGTTCTACCATTGGTCGAGGTTGTACCAATTACCAAGTAACTGCGTTGGGTTGAAGCTGGGGGCGGCTGTCGCTATTTATAGCATTCTTCTGGTTTTTTTTATCGTGCTCTGGTGCCTCTGCCTGAGCGATATCATTGTGTGGGCTAGGGAAGATGGGTCCTTCGACCGTTTTTATTGGCACGTAAGCAAGCACATTGCGGCCAGCGCAGTACTTGTCAGGGGACCCTGGTATTGGTACGGCACGCTTGCATGTGCAGTGTACCACTGCACTGTAGCTCCCCTGGTAGCCACTTGCACTTGCGTGCACCACGCATTGTAAAGGCACGTAGGCACCCGCAGTGTCCGGCAGCGGGCATGCACAATAGTCAACTTAATACTCCAACAGTTCGACCGACTTTTTTGCCTTCTTGCCGCGATGGATCACGGTAACTGCCCAAAGCTGTTTGTGGCAGGAATCCGGACCAACTTGTTAGGACAGTACCTTGCCGAGCCGAATCAGATGCAGTAAACAAGGGTACGGCAGTTACCGTACAGCATACACATCCTTCGGTATGCGTACGTGCTCTAGATGCCGCCGACCAAAAAGGCCCCACCACCATGAGCGCGCTTTCCGCGATTGTGCACCTTTCAAGCATTCCAAGATTTCACGTGCCGCCACGTGCTCACGTGCCAGTGCCAGTAGGCGTCGGCCCATCCTCGCTCTTTGGCACCTCACGCACGCCATCACCTGCACCCACACCGCCCTCCCTCGGCCCACCATCGCCCACAGCCTCCACTCCGGTCAGCACGCGCGCTCCCACCTCCAGCTGCTCCGCCCTGCTGGCAGCCTGCTGCTCCCCCTCCCCTTCCCTCTGCCCTGCATCCTCCTCCACCCGGCCCGCCAGCTGCGAGGGCGTCCGCGTCACCAGGGGAGCCCCCATGCTCATGCCACGTGCCATGGACACAGACCCCAGCCCCATCGTGCCCGTGGCAGTGACGGCACGTGGCATGGTCAGGGGGCCGGGCACGGGCAGCGGCTGCGGTGGAGGCCCGTGCGGCAGGGCCCACGTGTCGATTGCCGGCTCGTCCCCCTCCTGCTGGGAGTGGGGCTGTGGCTGCTGACCGTCGCCCAGGCGTGGAGACGAGGCGCGTAGGTCGGAGGGCGGCGTGCTGCTCCGCGATCCTCCCCCAGGCTCCTGGGCTGGCCCCGTGGGCGCTGTGGAAGTGCCGCCGGCGGGTGCAGCTGCAGCTGCATCGGGCGTGCGGCGGGAGGGGATGCCGGATGACGAGCGGGAGGCAGCGGCGAGGGCCGCGTGCCTGGCGGAGCTGAGGCCGCGCTTGGGCCCAGGGCCCCGCTGGGAGGGAGGTGCGTGGTGCCCCGATCCTGCTGCTGCTGCTGCTGCTGCTGCTGCAGCAGGTGCCCCCGCCGCCTCCTCCTCCAGCTGCTCCAGGCCCTGGTCCAGCAGGTCCACGCGGGAGCACAGCTCCTCGGCCTGGGGTGAGCATGAGCAGGGAAGTGTCAGGTCACAGGTCGCAGGGCACGAGATGTGACCCGTGGGGCCTTGGATGAGTGAGGGGGGCTAGTATTGTCGCACGTGGTGGCCCGTGGGGCAAGCGGACAGGGCTCCAGGTGAGCCATCAGAACCTCTGCCGCCTAAGGGCTGCGACGGTGGAATGACTTAAGACACCAAGCGTACAGGAGTGCTGGGCCCCACGGACATGACACACAGCGGGAAGTGGACGGCTGGCTTACGTACACCAGCACAACCCCCTACAGAGTCCAAATTCCACTACCGTACATCGACTAATTCGCCAGCACCCGTGCTTCCCACACGCCCACGAGCCCGACCACCTCCCCAGCCCCCGCCCTCCCGCGCACCTCCTTCCCCAGCTGCGCCAGCTGCCTGCACTGCCCCCGCATCAGCCCCGCCAGCTCCCCCAGCCGCCCGCTGCCCAGCAGCTGCACGGCCCGCAGCACAGCCTCCAGGTGGCGCCAGCGGGCAGCCAGATCGGGCTCGGGCTGGGAGGACAGCACCTCGCGCACCTCGCTGGGCGGGGGGGGGGCGGGGCAGAGGGTGAGGTAGTGGGTGCGGTGGGGTAGGGGTTGGCATTCATCGCTCAGCAGCGGGCGGCCAGGCCGACCGTGAATCGATGTGGACTTTGCGCGGAAGGCACAAGGATGTGGGGCGCGCGGTGTTAAGGAGGTATGGTGGCCCTGAGCACGGACAAGTACGCACCTGACCACCTTGTCGTATAGGTCGCCCGCCTCATCGTCGTACAGCTGTACCAGGGCGTCCTGCAGGATGCGGGGAGTAGGAGGCCAAGCACGTGTCACAGCTGCGTTTGATTTCCGACAAACGCATTGCGCTTCACTTGGGCTGCAGCACAGCCAGTGATGCACACGGGACAGGTAATGGCATGCGCAGCCTACACGCGGTAGGTCTCTCCCGAGCCCCTCACCTGCAGCTTGGCCATCGTCGCCTCCCGCGCTGCCGGGGTCGTCGCCACCGGCCGCCAGCCCTCAAGCCTCGCCCCGCCGCCCGCGCCCGCCGCCCAGCCGCTGCCCCCATGCGCGCTCTGCTCCCCTCCCCAGGCCTCCGCGCCCGCCACAGCAGCTTGAACCGTCGCCAACCCGCGAGGCAACACTCCCTGCACCTGGCCGCCCCCGCCTCCGGTCCCCGGCGAAGGTCTCTCCGCGCGGCCCCGGTGCCCGTACACCACCCCCTCCCCGGGCCCCACAGACTCATGCGCAGAGTCGCTGTACCGCAGCACTTGCGCGGACTCCCCTGCTCCAGGACCAGCCCCTACCCCCACTGCCCGACCTGCCCCTGCCCCTGCGCCCGGCTCCTCCCACGCCTCCGCCACAGGGCGACCGCTGCCGCCTCTGGTACCAGTACGCCCGTTGGAAGAGGTGCCCCCCGGCTGGTCGTTGTGGCCCAACTGACCCACGGGTCCAGGCGCAGCGACGATGGCAGTGGCGGTGGCTATGGGCCCCGGCTGCAGCTCCAAGCCAAGGCTGGCCAGGCAGGAGGCCGCAGCCTGCACAAAGAGCGGGGACAAAGGGGAATGGCTGCATGTCCTCAGCAGGAAGCGAGGACGAGGATTACCACACAATGTGCCGGTTGTCACAATAGCTGCCATTCGACAGCAACACTCAACAGCCGTGGCAAGGCAGGTGCAGGGACAGAAAAAGGCATGAGCCACCACCAGCACCACAGTAGGACTCTCGCGCTTCCCCCACCTGCGCGGCTGCCCGGTGTTGCTGCTGCAGCAGCCCCGCGCGGCCCCGCTGCGCCGCCGCCGTGTCCACCTCCCGTGCGGACAGCTGGCCGGCGTCGCGCAGTGCCGACACGGCGTCGGACACGGAGGACGTGGCCTGCAGTGGGGCGACGGGGGGAAGTGTAACATACCGCAGGAGAAGGCGTAGAAAGGCGCAGTTGGGAGCTGCATGGATCCAAGAGTGCCATGTACCAGTTGGAAAACGCGGGAGGTGTCCTGGCGGAATTAATTTGGGGTTCCTTCAACCCAAATCCCCCCTGCCCCTTCCCCCCTCACCTCGTCCAGTATGTCCCCCAGGTCCCTCATGGTCAGCAGGTGCGTGTCCACCAGCTCAGACAGCAGCGACAGGTTGGGGCACGCCTGCATGGTCAACCATAGAGATAGGGTGTGGTACTACATCCTGTCATGGTAGGATGGCGCATTTTGGTCAGTCTAAATCCAATGGCGCATTACGTAGCAAGCGTGGTGCATTCAGGCGTATGTACCGTACCGCTGACAACGGCTCCAGCCGGGGGCTGTTCCGTCACAGGGACAGGGGTTGCCTCCCGAGCGCGCCCGCCCCCCAGCCCCTTGAACGCCATGCCATGTCTTTCACGCCGGCTGGCAGCTTCGCGACCTTCCATTCCAGCCTGCCCCCAGACACCTGCCTGCCCCAAGCCCTAGGGCCCCACCATGGCCTTCTCCCACACGCTCCGATTCCGCTGTTCCTGGAGCTGTGCGTCGACAACCCCACCAAGGTTCCGACAATGCAGCGCAACGTGCCGCTTGCCGTCTACCCTGCCCCATCAACTCAGTTGCCCCCCGCCCTCCTTCAAAGCCGACCCCCCCTCCCCCACCTGGTCCGTCCCCGCGCCCCCCGCCTCCTCCCGCTGCTTGGCCGCCTCCCACTCTGACGAGAAGTTGGTGCCGATGACGGCAATGGGCAGCGCGATGGCCAGCAGGCCTGGGGCAGGGGGGGGGGCAGGGCGCATGTAGGTGTGGGAGGAGAGGGCTCTTACAGACGAGGATAGGGGGAGACTGGGGTCACGTATGGCAAGAAAAGCACGCCTCTCCACGCCCGTCGATGGCGCGTCCCTCCCACGAGCCCTGCAAGTCCTTGTGCTGCACTTGTTGGTCACACCTCCATTGAGGCATATCGACAACACCATAGGGCTAGCTGCCTGTTTCGTTTTGCCCCCACGTGCCCGTCAAGCTCCTACCTGCCAGCATGGTCGCGCACGCCACGATGCGCCCGCCCACGCTGATGGGCACGACGTCGCCGTACCCAACCGTCATAACCGTCACGATGGCCCACCTGCATGCGGGGGAGTCCACGTCCAGGGGGCACAGGAGTAAAGAAAGCTCGGGAGCGTGGGGAGGGCAGGCGTCGCCGAACAGGCACACGTGGCTTTGTCACATGCTGCTCCTGCAGCATCCTTTCAGGCCCCCAAACGCGGCTTTCCCAGCGGTACGCATATGGCCCTATGGTGGCCCTTTGCACCCCTCCCGCCTCACCACAGGCCGGTGACGATGCTCTCAAAGGGGCTGACGATGGGACTGCCGTCCGCCCGGGTGTACTTCTCATGATTGCGGACGTAGTAGCCCAGAGCCGGGTCGTAGGTGCCTGATGACGGATTGGGGTGGGGAAGAGGCACTGGTGAGCAGCAGCGCGTCTATTGGACAGAGCCTGGTACGAAGACCGCGCAAGTGCTTTCTTGCTTGATCGCGCCTGGTTTCGGGCTGCGGAGCAAGGTGACAGCCGGTGAGCAGCCGCAAACCGCGCGTCAGGCCGCCGCGCACCATGCTTCCGGAAGCAAGCTGCAAGGTTCTGCCATACGCCGTGTGCTCTCACCACCACACAGTCACAGTCAACACAGACGGCCCAGCACAAGGCCAACAGCGGGTTGTCACTCGTCAGTACGCACACACGTGCTGTTCCCCGCTCCCCAAGGCTCGCCCCAGCCCATCCGCCCCTCAAGCAGGAACATCCGGACGCACCCCTCTCCGCGAAGTACAGCAGCGTTGCCGCCGCCACCACCACCAGGCTGACGAAGAAGGCCATGAGCGCCAGCATGTCTAGCGACTTGGCGAAGGCCGAGGTCACCACCAGCAGCTTGCGGTACCTGCAGGCATTGGTAAAAGGGAGGGGCGGGGTATTTTAGTTTCGCAGCGTGCCTCGGACTACCGGTATGTAACTGATCTCAAGTGAAGCGGGTGACTCCGGTTGAAGTCGGGAGGCAAGGTCACGCAGGACTCTGTAGGGAACGTGTAGTTGAGTGTATTCCAAGTGGGTGGAAAACGCGGTTGACACGCGGGAATGCTACGTGGGTGTGCGGGCAGTGCAGGGGCCGGGGGACGCTGCCAGGTAGGGAATGGCGCCTGGCATGCCGCAGGGTGACGCTTTGGCGCCCCAGACACACCGGAGGAAGGTCACGGCTCACCTGGCCCCCAGCTTGAGCACCCGGAACACGCGCAGCAGGCGCAGCACTCGGAACACGGCTGTGCCCTGCGGGGGGAAGGGAAAGGGATGTCGGAATACAGTTGCACGAGTTGCCGCAGTGTGTACGTGTTGAAGCACCTATTGAAGTCACGTAGGGCGGCGGTGGCGGCGGTGCAGCGGGAAGCCGCGGCACGGGCTTAAGCTTCGGGCCTAAGCTGGCTGTGCTCCCGAGTGTCATTGTGCGTACCAGAATGTGCAAGACACGCGAACCAAAATTCAAGGACACAGCACGCAACCCGGTACCGCAGCCTCCCAGACCACCACCGGATCTGGGTTGCCGCTACCGTACCACATGTGTGGAGCAGGAGAGCAAAACGGGAGAGCTGATGTCTTTGAGCGCGCCGTATGAGCTGTGTGCAACCACGCCCCCGACTCCCACTGCCCTTTCTCCCCCGCCCCCCGCCCCCCGGCTCCCCTTCTCCCCCTTGCCCACCTGCATCCCGCTGTCCTGCACCGCCGCCTCCACGTACCACGGCACGATGGACACCAGGTCGATGACGTTGAGGGGAGACACCAGGAAGGGAAGCAGAGAGGGGCACGATACCAGCCTGCGAAGTGAGGAAAACGGTGCCCGAACAGCGGGGCAGGTCGTTGTTAAGCGGCCATGCAGCCAGTGCGGAGAAGACAGCGCAATGGGCGGGTGGAAGAGGGTGGGTGGGAGAATTTGCACAGCGTGGCCTAACGTGCACAGCACAAGGTTGGCCCTGGTGATGTCCGTGCGATTCAAAGGGGCGCCGTTGGTGGCCTGACCACAGGCTGCCGGTGCCCACCCGGGCCAGGCGCGCTTGCACTCAAATGTCCGCACCTGAGCAGGTAGTCCAGCGCAAAGATCTGCACCGTCACCGTCTCTATGATGGCGAAGGTGCTGTGGGAGGCAGACACAGGGGGCCGGGGGTGTGAGGGCGGGCAGGGCAGGCAGAAGGTCAGGGCTAGAAATGGCAAGGAGCAGCACACCTAAACACTTGCCGTGCGCACACGCGGTCAGATCAACCATGAGGAAGCCCTGGCATAACGGCACTGCACACGCATCAGCTGCATGCCAGTGCACCCATGCTGTGCGCCTACCCCGCACCCCACTGCCTCACACACAAAACAACAGCACACCGTGACGACAGGCCATACGCATGCACGGGGTGGACAAGCACGTGGCACGCACGCGGCAGCGCAGCTCCATGCACTCCGTGATCCTCTCCCCCCCCCACCCCTGCACGTCCAATGTTTCCGTTCGTCCCTTTGCCGCTCTGCGGTTACCCCCCTGCACCCACTCGTACGCGGCGGGTCCGCGCTCCTCGCTGAACTCCGGCAGCGTCTCCAGGCAGAAGGCGGCCGTGGACACCAGGATGGCGGCCATGACCAGCAGCGAGGCGGCGTGGGCGGCAGGGGAGGAGTCGGGCTCCGTCATGAACCGCCACAGGGCCTCGCGGTAGTGGGACAGGCTGCGGGGGGAAGACAGCAGAGCGGCAAGGTGACAGAGACGAGATTGGTAAGATGGCATAGCGTAATGCGCAGAAAAGGAGTTGTCCCTGGGATAAGCAGGTGAGGGTGGGGCAGGAGATGAGGGGACAGGCCGCGGGCGGGCGACGGGTGCGGGGAGCAGTGGACGCCGGAAAGGACGTTGTAGTGGGTAGGGGAAAGGAGGTGTGGGGTGTATGGTGCGGTGTGAGGTGGTGGTAGGTAGTTGGTGACGTGGCGCTGTGCTAGAGGGCTGGAGCGGGTTGGTGGGGCCAGGGTTAAGGCGCAGCTGGGTGTGCAGGCGTGCGGAGGGCCCTAAGCGTGGCCCATTGCTGAAGGCAGGTGATGGGAAGGAGCGTGCAGCGCGATGTGGACAGCAGACCGGCAGCGTTGGAAGCGTCTTTAGTGGGACGGCGACCATGGCCTCGTCCAAGCAGGTAGGGCCACACTGGTGCCAATGTACGCAGTGGGCTTACATAGAGCGCCAGGTTGGGCCTGCGCCGTCGCCCGCCGCCGCCGCCTCTCCCCCTGCGCCGGTTGGCTGCAGCGGCTTGCCGTACTTGCCCACGTTGAGCCACTCCCGCGTCTCGGGGTTCAGGAGGGCTGGCAGGGCAAGGGGTGCGCACACCGCAAGCAAAGGGCGCAACACACCGTTATGTGGGTCTTTTTGTCCATCGGCGCTTTTGGCCGCATTAGTCACGATGCAGGATCGCGGTGCATGCGTCACGGTTCAATTTGCGGTGTGGTGATTGTCGTGGCCGGTTCTGTGGCTTCCAACATGCGCTGCACGCACCTACGCCCCTCATGATGATGCAGCATGCAGCACGTTGTATGTGCCGCAATGCCATGCACAGTGTCCTGCTTGTCCTAATGGGCTGTGTTTTGAATCCCGATTTGGATGCACGCACCTACGCCCCTCGCCTTGGTGGCCAGCTCCCTCTGCAGCAAGGACGGCTTGCGCAGTAGCGCGGCCAGGGAGCCAGCGGTGGAGGTGGTGGACAGGGCCTGCGTTCCACGCCAGCAGAGGGCACGAGGAGCAGGGCTGGCTTTGTGATAAGCGCTTCACGCAATGCACCATAGCCAGCTGCAGCACAGCTGCTACCGTACAGCACACGCACTGGCTACCGCCCCACGGCCCCAGCTCCAGGTCCCAACGTCTTGCGCACGTCCTCCCGCGACCTAGTTGCCCATGTCTCTCGCCTACAAACGCTGGAACCAGCCTGGGACAACAGCACCATGCCCGGAACGTCCTTGCCGCTGCCACGTCCTCCTCCCACATGCTGCTGTCCATCATCCGCAAACGCAGTTGCTAATGGATCCAACAATGTTTCCCTTACCAGCTTGGGACTATAGCACGACGCACGGCACGCCCTTGCCGGCCCCCTGCTGCCTCACCCGCCTTACCCGCCTCACCCGCATCTTGAGCTTCCCGCCCTCCGACACGGCCCCCGTCTTCGCCGCCGCTGCCAGCCACAGCGCCCTGTTGCCGCGTCTGTTGCTGCTGCTGCTCCCCGCTTGCGGCACCCCCGCCCCTACCCCCGCCCCGATGAGGCCGGGCGGTGCGGGTTCGTCGCCCTCCGATGCAGCACTGCCGGGTAGGGCCCCGGCGGTTGCTGAACCCAAGGCGTTCGCGGAGGCTGAAGCTGCAACTCCCTGGGACTCCACTCCAAAACGGGTCATGTGGGTGGTGCGGTCTGCGCTAGCGCGGGGGAGTGATGTGGGCGGGTGTTGGAACGGGGAGTCGCCTTCCGCCTGCTGCTGCTCTGGTGGCTGCGAGGCGGCGCCGTGGGACTGCACCCCTGGGTGTGCGTTGGACGCATGCAGGGCTGTTGATTGGCCCGCTGTTCCTGCGAATGGGCATTAAATGAGGTGTGACGTTCGTCGTATGCGTACAGTACGCTATACTTTAGGGGTGTAAAGGCCGGGAAGCGCCGTCTGCAGGATCACACGTGGTGCCTCTCTAGTGCACGAAGCGGGCCCCAAAGGGGGCCCAAAGGGCCTTCGGGGCACAGGCAGGGCCATGCAGCACAAGAACCAGCGGAGGTCGCTGGCATATCACAGATGCAGATGCATGCATGTACATGGCCTCAGGTCAAGGAGGTTTCAGGTCATGAGAGGCGCGTGCCGTGGTCTGGAGTGTTGGCCCTGTCGCAGCTGACCCACACGCCCAGAGCGCCGTCTCACCGAACGGCTCCACAGGTGCGTCTGGTCCAAGCGCTTCCAGGTTTGCGTTGTCACGTACTGTCATATTCTGCTTCTGGCTAGCAGGACTCCGAATCTGGAGGGGACGCGTCATAACAGGTCGCGAGGTCGGGCACGCAAGACCGCATGCGACTCACACTTTGGCCGTTGAGGTGGGTAGGCAAGCGCCTTTGATGTGCCCTACCTCTGTTGACAGTATGCCGTCCATCCTAAGGGCTTTGAACTGCTGAGCCATGGTGTCTGCGTGAAGGGGCGCTCGCCCGGCAACCGACAATGTCCACCGCCTAGCGACTGACCACTGCTGACAGGACCACCGGTAATTGAATACATGCTTTGGTCATAGCGATAAGGCTCCAGCAGAGTTAGCACGTATTCAGGGGCCGTATTCTCACAAGTCAAGCCCGACCTTCGGACCTTGTCGGTCTCCTTTACCGACTTCAGCCGAGCCTTACGGATTTTGACTATAATAGTATGGGCAAGCGATTCTTGTAAGGGGACTATGACGGGGCGCGCGCGGCCCGTCACTCGCACTGTCGCTGACTTCTTATGACCTGGTTGTGGGATGCAGAGACCAAACACATGATGCTTGGTCGGCATAGAAAATGTTGGGAGAATGCTGACACGTCATGTGTGTGGGTGTTGCACCGAAACCAGTCACAGCACAGAGCCATGAGGCATATCCAGGTTCCAGGACAGCAAACACTCAACCATTGATAATTGGGTAACATGAAAGTAGGTGGGAGCAATACATTTGGCTCAGGCTTGGGCTCAGTGGCAGGGACTCGGGGCGGGGTCCCGCCCTGCATGCTTTAACGTTCCCGTGATCGATTGTCGTATCAAATTGGATTGGACCTGAGCATGAAAATGGTGCATTAGGGACGTGCTGCTGGCGAATCGGTGCCAAGCGCATAATTGCCACCAGAAGACGAGCCGCCGGCACTCGGGAACAGCAGCATGAGAACGTCTCACACACGCTGCAGCTTGGGCTTACAGGTATTTGCACCGTAGAAATGTCAGCCGCCAAGGGTTGGCTTGTTGTGTGTGCAACAAGGGCTTCGGTCGTCGCAGGTCGCTGCGCTGCCTCCTGGCTTGCTGGCCCTCTGTCCTCAACTCCTTTGCTACCTGTCAACTGGCACCCTTCCCACCTGGGGCATCCTACCCACCTTGCTTTGCTGCAGACGACACATGCCTCTGGCTTGCCACGGGCGCTGCACTGGTGCCTTCGGCGCCAAGGGTGTGCGCCAGCCACCACAGCTTGTGGCGAGGGCCAACGGCCGCACCGCGGGATACCCCCGCCTTGTCGTGCAACCCCCGTCACACCAGATACCAGCAACCTAAACGCTTTTACGGAGCCGTACGGTGGCATGCAGCAACGGCAGCCACGTGGTGGAAGGTACCCTCAACCGAAGGAACCACGGGTCAGTGACGGTGGGGGGCACAGCGGCGGCAGTGGCGTGAGCATTGGCAGCAGCAGCAGGAGCAGCAGCAGTTCCTACCCCACAGCGCACATGAAAGTACAGCGGCTGGCGGCTGCAGCAGCTACAGCTGGAGTGCCTCTCACAGGGTTGCCGGCTGCTGCTGCTGCTAACGCCGCAGCCACAAACGCAGCGACTACGGGCAACGGGGTTAGGCCGGCAGCGTCATCTCGCGGAGGCGCTGCAGGGTCGGCCGTGTCGGCAGCTCACCACGACCTTACGCACGGTACCCCAGAACCGCACGCTGTCCACGTCCGCAGTGGGGACGGGGCCACGGAGCTCCTGCTGCTGTTGGAGCTGCGGGCGCAGCTGGAGGCGGCGTGCTGCCGCATGTGCGGAGATGGCGGCAACAGCAGCAGCAGCATCGCCGGCGACGGGGCTGCGGCTGACAGCATGCCGGGGGCGGGCGGGGGCGGGGGCACGGACAGGAATGGGCAAGCAGCGTCTGCGGCAGGCAGGAGGGGTGATGGGGCTGACCCCAACCTCCTGCTGGAGCTGTTGGAGAAGACGATGCTGCTGCTGCAAGAGCAGCAGCAACAGCAGCAGCCCCACCGGCAACCCGCTCACCATCTGGGTATTGCACCTCCCTCGCCCCTTCCGCCCTCATTTCAGAGCACCTCGGACGGTCCCAGCAGCAGAACCACCTCCACTGCCACCAATGCCATCGCAGCAAGCTCCACGAGCAGCACACAGGAGTGGCTGGCCTGGGCCACCAGCCTCGCGCACAACACGGACCTCAGCAGCACGGACGCCGCCGCCTTGCCTCGTCACCTGACGCCTGCCTCCTGGTGCCGTCTGGCGTGGCTTGTCGCGTCTGCCGTACAGCGTACTGCTGCTGTTGCTGCAGCTGCTTCCCCTGCAGCCACTTTAGCCTCCGTCGATCACGCCAACGCAAACGGGATTGGCGCTGTGCGGGGCAGCGGGCTGGTGCCCGGGGCACAAGCGGGTGTGCAGGGGTTGCACAGCGGAACGACCCCAGCCTTGGGCATTGCCCTTGGGGCAGCGCTGCGGCCGAGCCTGGTGTGGCTAGCAGCGTTCCTCCGGGGCTGCTGCGTGGATTCCCACGGACCCGCCAGCAGTAACATCTATGGGCAGCAGCAAGACAAGGTGGACAGCAGCTATAACAGCAGCCATTCCAACGGTGTGCCTTACGATGGGGATGCAGCAGCTAGTGCTGGTACGCACCGTGGTGTTTCCCGTGGCGGCGGGCACGTGTCATCCCAGGCCCAGCCGGACCTAAGCCTGGCGGCACGTGCCCTGGCGGCCCTCGGGCAGCTGTACCCCGGACACGCGTGGCTGTGGATGGACCTGCCGCCTGAGCAGGCAGCAGGCCGTAATGTGGACGTGCAGGTGATCCGCACACATCCGGTGCAGCGCACGGGAGAGCAAGGGCGTGTGGACTTGTTGCAGCCTGAGGCGGCTCTGCAGCAGCGCTGGTTGGGGTGGTTCTGGTGGGTTACCGCAAGGGCCGTGAAGCGGGGCAATGCCAGAGGTAGCAGGGGAGTGCCCCCGGAGGAGCTGCTGTCCCTGTTGCGCGCAGTGTCGGCCCTACTGGACGCGCAGCAGCGGACCGGCCGGGGAACTGCAAGCTCCTCGCACGCTGCACTGGGCAGGCCTGCCACGGGGCCAGGCACGAGCACCGTGGGCAGCAGTGGCGGCATGGGGCGTAGTGGCGGTGGGAGTGTGGGCAGTGCTGGTGCTGGCTCAAGCGGCCCAGGGCAGGGCGCGGGGGCCGCAGCACCTGTTAACACACGGCCGCCCGCTGGGTGGAAGCTGGTCATGGCTGCGGCGGTGGAGGCGGCCGTTGTTTGGCCACCTGTTGGGCTTGATGCGGGCTTGTGGGGTGGGAGACGTTTGAGCAGCAGCAGCAATGAGGCTGGTGCTGATCGGGAGACAGGGCGTGCAGCCTCCCTGCGCATTGGCCTGGTGCGGTGTTACCTGGACACCAGGCTGGGCGTGTCTAAGCGCATTGCGCCTGAGCTGCTCATGGTGAGGACCTTAAGCAGGTTGTACAGCCGTGCCGCGTCTGTGTGACTTTGGAAAGGGACTGGGCAGGAGAGTTTCACAGCGGCGCAGGTGTCCTAAAAGCCATGCGGAAAGGCAACAGGACACGTGTTACGTGTGCCATGCAGCACACAGTATGCACTATGCCGTATCCTGGACCCCGCGGTCCAGCTTGGTCGCTGTTATCCTACCCTGTCTGCGCATGTGTCGCTACACTTCGTCAGCAATGACGCCAGCCCTACTTCCTGATTTGCTGCTCCTATTGCTGCCCCCGCCGCCCCCGCAGGGTTTGGTGCGCAGCGGCGCGCTTCCCCACGTGGCGCCCCGGGACTTGACGGAGCTGCTGCTGCTGCACGAGGCGCTGGGCTCGCCGCTGCAGGGGGAGGCCGCGGGGCCCGTGGTGCAGGTGGGCGCAAACCAGGTTTGGCCTGGCGAATACCAGTGACCCCAATGTACATTGCTGCATGATTTTCGCAGCATAGGTGGCGTGGTACTGCGACCAGTGAAGAACGGCGCACGGAAAGTACAGCGCACCTTACATCCCGCCATTGCACTGGTTCCATCTAAACTGGTACACGCTCTGGGCCCTTGGTCACCTCGTGCCCGCAGCAGGTGCTGCTGCCGCTGCTGCCGCATCTGCCCGGCGAGCAGCTGCTGTGGGCGTTGCGCGGCCTGTCCACCGCCACGCAACCGCTGCACACGCGGCACGTGGCACAGCTGGACGCGGCGGTGGCGGCACGGCTGTGGGCGGGGACAGCAGCTCGGCCGGACGGCAGCAGCAGCAGTAGCAGTACACACGGTGCAAGGATAGGTGTTGTACCAGTGGCAGCAGCCCGTACTTTGGACGGAGCAAGTGGAGCTGGTGGTGTAGGAGTGGGGCCGGCAAGCGTGGGAGGTCGGCGGCAGCAGGAGGAGGAGGAGCAGCAGCAGGGCGCGGTGGAGCGGGGTGCCGGCCACGGCGATGGCGGTGGTGGTGGCGGGGTGGGCACGGGGGCTTCGCGTGCGCCTGCTGGCTCGCTGCTGCGTGGGGTGCAGCTGTGCGAGGCGTTGGTGTGCGTGGCTCGGATGGCTGCGAGGCACCGCTGCAGCATGGTGGAGCCCTTCGGCGGGCAAGCAGCAGAGGCTTCGGCGGCGGCGGCGGAGGGTGCTGGCTGCGAGGGTGTGGCGGCGGTCGCTGGCGCCACTGGCAGTGGCGGCGGGGGAAGCAGCGTGCAGTCGCCAAGCGGCGGCGGGCGGGCCGAGCCGGCAGCTGCCTTCCAGGTGGGTTGGGCCCCGCACTGAGCTGGCAGCGGCGTTAATAGGATTGGTATGGTGGTTTTGCGGATCTAAAGAGCAGCACCCATGGGCTGGGGACAGCTTCGGAGCGCTGGCACGCGTGGTTGCAGGGATGCTTACCACTCGAGCTTGCTTGATGCTCGCTACCTACCTTGACACCACCCGGCAGCAAGGGTTAGGCATCGGGGACTTTTCCAAAGCGAACATGCCTCGCGAGCTGCCATTGCCCGCCGGCCCCCACTGCCAACGCCCTTTGCTGTTCCAGGTATCGTTGGATGCTGGTGGTCGCGCGGTTCGCTCCTGGCTGGGCACGTGTACGGCAAGCGAGCTTGTCCAGGTGGGCATGTCGCCTGTGGCCATGTCGCGGTGGCTTGTAGACTCAGGGGTGGCAGGCCGCACATCAGGGATGACAGGCCGTGCTGTACTACATCAGCCATTCCCGGAAGGCATCACTTCAGATTACTCCTGCGTGCCCTCGTTCAAAGTGATATACTTTTGGTAAATAGGCACGTAAGCAGTTGTGCCGGCCGAAGCTGTGGAATGGCTTGTGGGCGGCCGTAGGCATGCCATTCCGGGTGATGCAGTCACTCCACCGCTTGCTGCTCCCTGCTGCAGGCTACCCGCACGCTGCTGCGTGCACGGAGCATCCTGTACCGCCGTCAAGGGCAGGGCCAGCTGCAACAGGAGGAGGTGGAAGGGGAAGAGGAGCCGCTCGAACGTGCGCAGGCCCTGGTCGCGAGCAGCAACGGGCAGGTACCGGCAGCCCTTGATGCTCCCGCAGCTGCCGACACCGACGGCCCCTGGCTTGCGTTCGAGTCGGCTGCAAATCTACTTCTGGAGTCTGACCTGTTGCCCCCCGGCGAGCTCCTGCGGCTGGCGGTCGACCTGTCGTACGAGGCCCACGGGTCGCTGTCGGCCACCTTCCGGAAACGGCTTCTGGCGGCGCTGGCGGGCGCCGTACAGCGAGCGGCATGCGCGATGGCAGGCATGCCAGACGGCCAGGCAGGGGATACGAAGGGAGCAGGGGCCAGGGGGCACGCGGACCGGAGCAGGGGCAGGGACAGGGGCAGGCAGCAGCGGATCGGCGGCGGTGGGCAGGCGGGTGGGCTCACGCCCGATGAGGTGGCGTATGCGGCGGCGGCGGCGGCGCGGCTGGCGTGCAAGCGGCCGCAATGGTATCTGGCGGAGGCGGCGGCGCACCGGCTGGCCAGCGGCGTGGTGGTGGCGGCGCAGGGCATGCGGCCGGCGGCGCTGGCGCAGGCGCTGTGGGCTCTTGGAGAGCTGCAGGTGGGAATGGGATTGGAAGAGGGGGCAGATGTGCAAGGGGGTATGAGTCTGGCCCTGCGGGGGCTGCAGGTGGGGTACACATGGGGTAGGTGTTGGGATTAAAGTGGTAGTATGGGTTCTGCGTCTGGCGCAATTGACTTGGGATAGCGTGGGGATGGCGTAACTTGCAGCGGATCTTGCGCGGGCACCGCAGGAGGGAAGGCGAAGGGGAGCAGAGGACCGCTGGCCTGTCCCTTCCCATCTCATTACCTGTAAACCCTTCCACAGAAAAGGGGAGCGGCATGGGGGACGCGGGAATGCTGCATATTATAGCCAGGGGCGTGCGCAGTCCTAGCTGTATTTGTGTGCACGAGCGGCTGTCTGGGTTATGACCCACAGGCGTCCGCATACCGGTCGGTGTGAGATATTAGTGTCCTACAAAAAGGAGACGTCGTGTCGCATATAAGGCAGAAATTTGCTGCGTACATGTCGTATACGCGGTTTCTGGAGCAATGTGAGGAACTCTGACCCCTCGCTATGCACATGCGCGCAGGTGCCTGGGCTCAGCCCCGCAGGTGCAGACGTGCTGCTGCGGGTGCTGCACCACCGCCTGCCTGTGCTGCCCCCACAGGTGAGCCCGCAGCTGAACGGCAGCACTGTCGATACTGCTTATCACTGTGCACCTGTCCTTGCATGCGAAGAGGGCATTGCTGCGTCGTGTGCTTGTATCAAGCGTTTCTGCAATTCTTGGACAGGAGATAAAGAAGAGGCGTGTTGATGGCCCGGCCCCGGCTTGGCATTTACTCGAAACCCCATCCCCGCTGCCCCCACTGCCGGCAGCACCTCCCGCTCCTGCTCCAAGGCCTTGCCTGCATCCGCCTGCGCCCGCACCCCGCGTGGATGGTGTCGTACTCCCGGCTAGTGCGGCAGCACCTCTATACGTACGGCCCCGCGCAGCTCGCTCAGCTCGTGTGGTCGTACGGCCAGCTCACGCCGGCGCCGCCGTACGCGCGCTTGTACTTCCGCCCTCCCAAGCAGCTGGTCCGGGAGCTCCTAAGGTTGGTGAAAGCATGGGGGCTTACTGACCGTAGTGTCAAATGTCCACTTGTTATGTCTAGTGTTTCCTACAGCCAATAACGCCTCTTGCTGATTCACGCGGCGAAAACCAATGTACGCAGTTTAGCGGCAACTGACTGTAGGGCATCTTTGCGCCGTTGCGCGCCACGCGTTACCGGCCTCCCCGACCCCCAGGTGCTCCCTGGCGGTGATGGGCGGTCCGGACGGCCGGCACTCACTACAGCCGGCGGACGCACCTGACGGGCGGAGCGAGGTTCAAACAGAGCAGCCGCAGGAGCAGCCACGGCGGCAGCAGCGGCGGGGGCAGCGGCCTGCCGCGCTGTGCTCCGAGGGGGCGTCCATGCTGCTGTTCGGGCTGGCCTGCCTGGAGTGCCGCCCCAGCAGCCGCTGGCTGCGCGCCTTCCTGCGGTGGTCAGGTGGGTGACTGGCAGGGCGATCAACAGCTTAACACCGGCTACTTGCTTGACCGGCTTCCTTACATCTTGACAAACTGCGCATGCCATCAGCTATTGTGCTTTTAACCTACGCAAGCCTTCTGACACGTACATGCCCTGGCAACGCACCAGTGCATCGGCTGCCCCGCCGCCAGCGTCCCAGCGACGACCCGAAACTGCACGCTGCTCCGATGAAACGACCGGTCTCGCCAACTGTTTCCCGCTGCCGTACGCTCTGCCTGCAGCTCCCCGGCTGCCCTCCTTCCGCGCGCGGGACCTGGCCATGACCCTGTTCGCCCTGGCACGCCTGGAGGCCCGGCCCCCGCCGGCATGGACCCGCAGGTGGGGACGCAACCACGCAGCGACGCGCTCTCAAGTATAGCTGTATAGCACGCCGGCTGGCATGACTTGCTTGCTACGCTTGGCCTGTAGGTGACTGACCACTCTTAAAACCCAGATGTTGCCCACTTCGCACACCCGCAAGTCGTTTTTGGCTGTTGGGCTCTTCCTACATTTGCATCGCTGCACGCTGCGAACCGGTAATTGAAGCGCGCATCTCATGCATGCCATGACACTGGCCCGTGCCCCCCGCTGTGCTGGTGTGTTGCACCTCGGGTGCGCCTCCAGGGCCGTCCGCTGCGCCGCGGACCGCTTCCTGGCGTGCACCGCGCTGGACACTGCGCAGCTGGCGCACGGCCTGGCGCGCCTGGGGCCCGAGCTGGTCACCCCTCGCCTCATGAGCTGCTTCGAGGTGGGTCCGCGGGAGCGGCATGGCACACTTCTCTCCCACACAGGGGGCCCATGCCGTGTGTTTCAACGCTTTCGTGCTCCTGCCAAGCTTCCAAGCTGCAACCGTTGTTTCATGGCTGCCCCCCCAGGCGTGCGTGCCGCTGCAGCTGCAACACCGCGCGCAGTCGGCGGCGGGCGCGGAGCAGCAGGAGCAGGCCGAGGCGGCGTGGGCGGGCTTCCTGCGCGCGGCCTACCTTCAGCTGCGTGAGCGTGTGCGGGCCAGCGCCACCATGGCGGCAAGCCGCAGCCGGGCCATGAGGAGGGGCCGCAGCGCCTGCCGTGTGGGGGGCAAGGCGGTTAGGGGCAGCGGGAGCAGGCATGACGGGGTCAGGGGCAGGGGGTGCGGCGAGCGGCAGCGGTGGCTGGCTCCTGGGGGGCAGCCTGCAAGCGTTACTGGAGGCGGGCTGTGGGAGCTCGGGGGCGTGAGTGAGGCGGCAAGTGCGGCAGGTGCGGGTCTGGCGAGCAGAGGGACAGCGGGCGTCGTGCTGGAGGGCCCCAAGCCTAGGTTTCGGTGCGCTTGGCGCCGCTGAAGGCGACTTTGCGCCTCCTGTCCTGCAAGATGGACGTCGCGTGGTTGAGTATCAAAGCGTGCGTCACTTGTGCAGTGCTCGATGTGCACCTGCTGAGAACTTCAGGTGCAATGGTCGTGCAGGTTTCCTCCTTCGAGGCAAATGCACATTCCGCATGTTCTATAGACTGGATTCACGCTCCCTGCAGGGGTGAACCTGCACCGTGAGCCAGACCAGGGTCTCCCCCGGCCTTGACACCACGACCCTCTTAACAGGGAAGAGAGCACCTGGGTCGCAAGCAAGACCCTTGCCCTACAGACTGTCTCTGCTGGGTACCAGCTGACGACACCATGGCCATGAGGCACACAACCATGCTGCAGCTCATCGGGAACGCATGCCATTCGCAACACCTGCAGTAAGCTGCTCAACAGCGAACGACACGTGCCGGCACTCAACCTTCCAAGTGCCATTTTGCGCGCTTTGTAGCAGCTCCATATGCTGTCGATCTCTTATGTCAACACAGTGATACAACACGTGCTACCTTGCGGGTCACGCGCAAAGGGTGTAGCGTGCCATACGCGACTCGGCAACTGGACACAGCGTGTGATATGACCCAATCAGTTATCCAGTCAAGCACAACTATATCTCGCAGATCACGGCGGTAGCATTTCAGACAGTAGCTTGAATGGGCCCATGCCACAGCTGCACTTTATGTACATGGATCAGTGGGTCGCCGCACAGAATGTCCCCGGTATCCCGGAAGAATCAGCTTTCAAGACAGTAGTCTCTGCAGTATTGCACGAGACCAGTCTCATGCCATACCATCATGGCCCAGTAGCCGGCAGGTTGGGCATGCTATAGCTCCAAGCGAGCTGCCTGAGCCCTCTGGACTCAGGGAGCGCCTTGCCGGAGCCCCGCCAAGCAGCACGCCTGCGCTAGCGCGTGCACAGAACATCTAGATCACGTAGCGTGGTCGGCGCCCATTCCTGATGGCATTGTTGGCCAAGTTCTTAAAGTGTGTGCACGCGGTCGGGCCCCCTGCTGGTCAAAAGAGCGAGATATCGAACACCATTGCCAGTGCCTGGTGAACCTCAATAAGCAGAAAACGAGTGACGGCGGTTTCCCCAAGGCGTTACAGCGCCCCCGAACACGTCAGCCCAAGCTATGCAGCCAGGGGGGCAAGCGCAGCACTGAAGGCTGGGCGCAATAGAGGAAAGCATGCCGAGTCAGTGCCGCACCTTGGGAACCGAGGGGAGGGAACCGAGGGGCGTCCAAGCGCCGGCGATGAACAAAAAAGCCCTCCCTTGACCCTCCCTCAAGCGTCGCAAAATTTGTCCCCCACACCGTGCCCCACAATAACTTTTCCCAAATATGTGCAAAATGACAGACAAACAGAGTGCCAAGGTGTTCATAGGGGGACTGAGCTGGGAAACGACCGGCGAGAAGCTCCGCGCTTACTTTGAGAACTTTGGGTCAGTCCGCGAGGCTTTTGTCAGTTACAATCGCAACAATGGACGACCTAGAGGCTTCGGATTTGTCGTGTTTGAGAGCCCGGAGGTTGCGGACAAGGTGGTCGCGACCAAGCACATGATTGACCGCCGCGAGGTGAGGGTAACTGCTTGACCCGCTGCGACCCGCGCGCCTGCCGGTGCTCAGCGCTGACCAAGCGTTGACTCACGCAGGTCGAGGCAAAGAAAGCCGTGCCCAAGGAGGAAACCCCGGAGGAGAAGGCGCCGGGCGCGGCAGCCCAGCGCACTAAGAAGATATTCGTGGGCGGCCTGGCTCCCAGCGTCGATGAGGCGCAGCTGCGACAGCACTTCAGCCAGTTTGGGACGGTGGAGGATGCAGTGGTCATGTATGACCACGAGAACAAGCGGCCGCGCGGGTTTGGGTTTGTCACGTTCGCTGAGGAGGAGGCGGTAGAGCGCGTCTTCACGCATGGCAATGTGCAGACCATCGCAGACAAGCCCATCGAGGTCAAAGCAGCAGTGCCCCGTGACCAGATGCCTCCTGCTCCGCGAATGCACGGCAGCTATTACGGACCGCCGCCCCAGCAGCGCGGCGGTCCGGGATATGGCGGACCCGGCCCGCACCGCCCGTATGGCGGAGCCCCACCCTACGGGCCGGGCCCCGGCTACCCGCCACCTTACGGCGCATACGGGCGGCCACCGTTCAACGGACGGCCGCCGGCGACCAGCTACGGCGCGTACGGGCCGCGCAGCCCCGGGTCAGGCCCGGGCCCACGCCAGCCTGCGCTGCCCAACCCGCTCGCCCAGGCCCCTTACGGGGGCTATCCCCCGTCGCAGCCCCAGCAGCGCTTCGCCCCACCGGCTCAGGCCCCCAGCGCGCAGACTGGCAGCCCAAGCAGCGCCGGGGCAGCAGGCGCGAAAGTGCCGCAGATGCCCAATGCGTACGATGTGTACAACGGCGTCAACAACGCAGCCATGTTGTCGTCGCTGTACAACATCGCAGGCCTGCAGCTACCCAACGGGCTACCAGCCGGAGCTGCTGCAGCAGCGGTCAACTCCAAGCAGCTCAACACCCTCAACCACCAGCTCAAGGCGCTGAACCTTGCTGCCAACTTCGCCAGTTTCGCAAACCAGCCCGACCCCACCTTTTCGGACGACGCAGCAGCATACGCAGCTGCGACGCAGGACGACTTCGCTGCGTCAGCAGCGGAAGCGATACAGGGCCTGAACGGCCTGGCGGTTAACCCGGCGGACTTCAACTCGTTGCACGACGCCGGCTTCACCACAGCGCCAGCGCCAGGCTGGTCGAGCTAGCTAGCGTCTGCATGGCAGCAGCGTCCAGTGCGGCACTGAGATACGTGGGAACGCTGCTTTTATCCGCAGACCTAGCTAGCTGACCACACCAACCAGACAACCGACAACTGCTCGGACTCAACGACCAGACCCATGACAGCGTTTTAACATGACTACAACGGCGGCAGTGCTGTGGGCAAGCAGTTGAGACTTGTTCGACCCGCATCTGTACCATACCTGACGGTTACGGCCCGTGGATGCTTGACGCCGCCGACTGCTAGCTCCTTGGTGGCTCGCGTTCACGTTTGGAGTTGGCCTGACATGACCACATTTGGACGACCTGATAGGCAGTCCCCGTAAGAGCGGGCAGCATGCAAGGTAGTTCAGGAGTCAGCGAGTAGGTGGTGGCAATGCAAGGTGCATATCGAGCCTAGGACAGGGCAGCTAGGTAGGTCTTTTCGTTGCTGTTGGCATTAGGGTATGAGCACATGTGGATGTCTCATCATTATGGCATATGGCAGAGGTCGAAGGGCGGCTGTCAATGCTTGGTGTGTAGCTTTGCCCTTTGTGCAAGCTGTTGCACGAAGTGCGGAATAACGCAGGGTAGGTATAGTGTACAGGCCAGGCAAATGCATGGGGACATCGGCACAGGTTAGGCGTACAGACAGACTGCATGAAGCGCACACGTGCTTCAGGGCTCGTGCTCACAGGCAGGTCACGTAGTGCTCAGTGGGAGCTGCGCTGGCTCCTCTGCCACAAAGACGTAACTGGCATGAAAGACCAGGACAATTCTTTATCGTTTCCTTCGTGTGGATAGTGCACTGTAAGATACTTGCGCTCCTTGTGATGTTCTCTTGTACCGTGTGTGACCCTCCCTGTGCGTAACGGCCAGGAGTCTCCCTTGCACTCAGGCACATCCTGGCGCGTATCCCTACCAGCCCAACGACACCGTCCACCCACCAGCAATACAACGCTCTGGATCTGTGCAGTAGGGCGCAAGCGAATGGTAGAGCCCAGTCACGCAAGAGGACAACCTGTCGCAGGGGCCGGGGAGAGACGGGGAACAGCTTCAAAACACACAGCGGGGATAGCTCGCAAGGTGGCGACAGCGTGCTGCACACAAGCTGTACTATTCTAGAGATACAGAACATACCGAGCTCATAGGTCTGGTCCCCAAGCCCGACGCAGTATGCTGCCGGCAGCAAAAGCGACGGAACGATCCCATGCTCCTCCTACCTGACTGGACAGCAACCGGCGGTTTTGTCCCCAGCGCGGATGGCTAGCAGCAGTTTAAAGGATTGATGAGGAGATCCAGGCAGACGAGCACCAGCCCTGTTGATGCAGCGCGCCTCGGCCCATCCGTCCACCTTGCCTCCTGCTGGACCGCCGGCGACAGCATAGAGCCTGCGGTGCAGCGTGCCGAGCAGCGGTTGCATTTCCCTCAACCTTGGAACGAATTCAGAGGACTTGATTGCTGCAGCTGTGCCACAGGCCGCTTGTTGCAGGTTGTGCCTGTTTGCACGCGGCAAACTCATGCGCTACCCCAACAGCAAGATCATCCTGGCCTTCTATTACGTATGCCTTCACATTTGTGATGTGTACCTTTATGGCGCCGTCGCTTTCCTGCCTGTGACAGGCGTCTGCTATGATACGCTGCTACCTCTTGGAAGCGAAGCTAGCAAGGAACACTGTGCGTTGCCCTGCTAGCTGCAGCTGCGAAGCCGCAATAAGGCTACGGAGTTGCGGAGGCGGAAAGATGAACAACAGGTCGGGGGTATATAGTGATAGCCCCTAACAGAAATGGAGTGCTGCTACGCTGAATAGAGGATTTGAATGCATAATCTTAGGACATGATTGTGTTCACGCAGCCCAAGGTGCATCAATTGTTTCACAGCGCCGGGAGGGAGAGCGTCGAGGGGCTCTAGGCCAGGCTCCTGCAACTAGATAGCGTCTAGGGTGGCATTATATGTGTTCGGTGCGCTGTGCATTCTCTCATGAGCGCCCGAGGAGCGGCGCCATGCGACGATGCGAGTGTCACGCTGCATGGGGTGCGGCTTCCGGCACGCGCTCATCCGGAGGGCCCGCCAAAACGGGCTTGCGGGACCCTAAAGCACGTAGGCCACAAGGCAGCCAGTGGTTCGACAGGCTACGCCATGTAGTCGGTCACAGCATGTTAAGGGCCAAGCCTGCTGGTTTTGGTGTTAACCCACACGCTGTGCACCTGGACGGACTCCAAATTGAGGGTGTGGCAGCTGTGATCCACCACAAGTGGTTGTCAACGTGCACCATATGCAGCGGCCGCCACGACAGTGCCTCCAAACTCGGGCTCAAACAAAGGCTTATGCGTATCTTGAAATACAGCTTCTTAGTGCAACAGACTGCCATGGCACTTACTGCCGTGGTACGTGGTGCCGTGGCCTACCTACCGCATCGTCCTTGCTCTGCCCTCACGACAGGGGCTTGAGGTTGGCGTTGCAGTCACAGTCACGCCTCTTCCCACAGTCCCGGCGCCCCCGAGTTGGCTGCATGCACCCTGTTGGTTTGTCGTACGGGCCCTGGCCCCCTGGCTATCGGTTAACACGGCGGGTGTGTGCCACCACGTGCAGTTATGCAGGATGTATGTTGCCCGTGACCGTCACTGCTGGTTGGCGCGGTAGCTGGCGGTACTTACGTTATCCACGCGGCAGCCGCTCCGATGTACATACCGCAGCCACGCATGGACACCGACGCACACCACACACTTTGCAGGCCGTCGGGACTAGCAGGTCTAGTTGTACGGCAGTAAGGAAGGGCTCGTGTGGACCCAAGCGAGTCCCACTGCCATGCCTGGAAGCCTGTGCAAGGCTGGCTACCGGCACGGTGAGGCCCCAACGCCCCATGCAAATTGGGGCATACACAAGCAGTGCCAGAGCAGATGCCATGGTCGGCGGCGACGCACCCGTGCCCTTTGACCAGCGGTATGGGCAGGTACCGAGCTGTGGCGCACTGGTTCTTGAGGCTCAGCATCATTCGTAGGGGCAAGCCCGGCAACTAGCCATGGTAGCAACGTGCTGGGCATAAGACAGACAGTACACCGGCTCTGCTGCTCCCTTGCGTACCTTGTCTGGTCGTGGCAAGGGGCACACATGTGGCACCCGGACAAGTGGCCCTTCAGTGGCCCTGGCACGTGGCTCCGTGCTGGGGGAGCCCGCTAGTCCTAGGCCACGACTCGGTGTGCCAGACATGGGCTACGTGCTTGAGGGGCAGAGGGGCTTCGAGGGGTGTCTTTGCCCCTCTGCGCCCTTACAAAGCATGCCCGCCTCAAACATGCATGCATGGAGCGGGGCACATCAATAACCGCGGCCACTGCGCGTACGACCAGGTACGACCTCCGCCTGCTACCGGTGCATGCTCGTTGTCTCCCCTAGGACTGTCCTGGCGTCTACTGCTTGAACCCCTGTACGCAGCTAGCTTCTCGTATCAAAGGCCCCCGGGCTTGGAGTGAGATATTCAGGGAGGGACACACAAAAAATTAGGAGGGGTGATGACACAGCTGCTGTTCGTAGCTGCCGTGCCTACTGATAGCCATGGGCAATCCACTGGTGGCAGGATTCTCGATCAGCACAGAAAGCAGCGCAGTGGCAGCCGAAGAGGCGTGTGCTTCATGCTTTGGGGTGGAGTGAGGCACCCAAGGAAGCGTGCACGACTGCACGTGCCAACCTGTTTACCACAAAGGTACGCACTGCGGCCGTCCATTATGCCTTGACAACTCCACAGGTACGTGCACCGGTTTACGGCAGGAACTAGCCCATTGCCCATACCGCAGCGGCGCGACCCCACTGGGCAGGTAAAGCCCCTTGCCTGCACAGCCCACCAGCACGCACAGTCGCCACACGCCGGCCTTGATTGCTTCCTGCTGTACCGCGGAGACGATTGTAGGGCTTGCGACAGGCATCGTGGACAGGCATGCAACAGAGGTAAATGTAGCACCCATGCAAAGTGCAACAGCGTCAGTAGCAGATGGCCAGCCGCCAAAAAATGACAAGGGCCAGCCCCAGGGCAACTTCAGACCACTAGCAGCCAACAAGTGGCAGACCCATGTATCGAACCCACGCCCCAGCGTGGCAAAGCGCCCGCCCCCAGGCCCGCATGCGGCATGCCACATCCAAGCGGCCATCACCGACCCGCAGTGTGTGGTTGTTGGACCGGTGGAGGACGTGTCGCAGTGCGCCACCCACACGCAGGCGCAGTGCACAGGTGCTGGGCTCCACCACCACCACCGCCACCTGGACTGTAACACGAACACTAAATAAGGATACGATACCGGGCACCGGCAGTCCCCTGCTACCAACCTGAGCCCCCGTCATCCCTTGCGGTGCAGAAGAAGCCAGCATGCATTATAGGCCGTTGGTAACGCGCACCGCACGCTGCGCATAAGCGGCGCAAAGAGGCGGAACAGGCATGCCTGTGACGCTGTGAGGAACCGCAGGGGTTTGCACCCGGGGATGCCACCCCACAGGGGAGGGCCAGCTTCCGGCTACAAGCCCCGGCATGTCAACTGCGTCATCATTCCAACAAAGCCGCATGGTAGGCCCTTGTGCATGAGTACCCACGACACCCTGACAGCCTCCGGGCACAGGAAAGGGCCCACGGCACGCCCAGCCAGGGGTCATCCCTTGCCGCTGCATTCGCCAGCCAGCCACAGTAGACCACGCTGCCCTAATTTCTACATGGGGCAAGCCTAACGGAACGTCAATCCAGACGTGGGCAAGCACGATGAAACGCCTGCAGTTTATTTGCATCGCAACCACAGCTGTAGGAGAATACAAACGGGCAATTTTGCTGCTGTCACTACCTCAGACGGCAATCAAACAGGTTCATGTGATTACAGTCTATTGTTACATCGTGACTTGGTGCCCAATCACGGAGCTTGGAGCTTGGGACTTGGGGCGAAGGCTCCAGGAGGGCCAGGAGATCTCGATGTGATGCACAACTTGCAAGTGACGTCGCCCCGCAGCGCACCTGACCAGCTTGTTGTGCAGCGAGCTCACTTGACACCTTCACTTTCTCACAACCCCTCGTCCTGTAACGATGGCCTGCATTGCTCAGCGTCCCGTCCTCGGCGCCCGCGTCGCCGCTCAGCGCCCTCGCGTCGCTGCCCGCAAGTGCGTTAGTGCAGCTTTTTAGATTAGTCCGCACTCTTGCTATAATTTTACAGTGAAAGAGCAGCAGCTAATCGAGCTGAACACTCCCAATGCAGGGCGGTGACCGTGCGCGCCAAGTATGGCGAGCAGTCCCGCTACTTCGACCTGCAGGTGCGCGCTGGGTGCAGTCCTGTTGGACTGCAGCAGATTGGGATTCCGCAGCAGCACTAGGCGGCGATTTGGAGGCTCGTCAGGACTTGTGATGGCAGTGAGCGTGTCCCAGCCGGAGCAGCAAGCAGCAGTTGAAGTGTGGAATTCGTCATCAAATTCAAACACCTCTATTATAATAAGTTACTTTTTACAACCAATAGCTCTCGGGTTGCGGGTCTGCCGATGGCTGAGGCTTGCGCGGTCCCTCGGCACGGTTCGCAGGACCTGGAGAACACCACCGGCTCGTGGGACATGTACGGTCAGGAGGACAAGAAGCGCTACCCTGACCTGCAGAACAAGTTCTTCAGCCAGTCGGCTGATATCCTGTCCCGCCGTGAGGCCCTGCGCGGCTTCATTGCCCTGTGTAAGTATGGGTTCACCTGGGTCCCCGCACATGCTTTGCCTTGATTGCATCCGTAGTGGTCCATAGGAGGGGGTGGGGGCAGTGGGTTTTACTCTTCTAGATCACAGCGCCGCACTGACTGGCACAAGTGGAACACGAATTAGCGCCACACGGCGTTGGACATGGAGAGGACTAAGGCTCTTCTGCGTGCTCTCGTGCCATGCAGTCGGCGTTGGCGCCATCGCCACCTTCGGCCTGAAGGGCTCTAAGGACGCCAACCTGCCCATCACCAAGGGCCCCCAGACCACCGGCGAGAACGGCAAGGGTGGCTCTGTCCGCTCTCGCCTCTAAGCGCCTCGCACTCGCCTTGGACATCTAGCTTGATTTTTCCACATTTCAGCTTGATGAGGGATTGCGTAGCGTAGCGAGTTCAGCGGCGACGGGAGGAGCTGTGCTGCCGTACCGTGCTTGCGGCACGTGCAGTATGGAGGGTTGGGACTTGGGAGGTCGTTCGGAAGACGGGATAGAGTCTCCGTGTATCATAGCCGTGTGTATGTGAGATGGTGGTGGGTGTCCAAATGGGGGCCGCCACGACAGCGGCGTGCAGAGAAGACAGCAGCAGTATGGGGTAATCGGCACGTCAACACCGTGCACAGTGTGTTGGCGTTGTTGTGCTCCGTGTCCGCGCCGGCTTTTTGACCAATACTGGCGTGTCAGGACCAGAGCGTGGTTACTTCAGTGTAAGGTTTTCGAGAAGAGCTCCTTTGTGATCAGTGCTGCCTGCCAAGCCCGATGCATGGCAGCAACGTACCGTACCCTGCCGTACGTGTACTTCAGGGATGTGTACCAGCTCTTTGTGCGGCATGGTGAACATGCAAACATGGTGGAGGCAAGGGATGGGTCACAGCTCACAAGGAATGATGCTTATTACACGCACAAAGGAGATTCATGGGTTATGTGAAATGATGCCGCACCGTTCAGTCAGGCACCTTGCAGCGCCTTTCCATGCGTGGCACTAAGTGCGGACCTAAGGATCAGGATCAGGATTCAGCAACATCGTCGCACATTAACCGAGATGTGAAAAAAGAAAGAGTCAAGTGGTACCGAAGGGGCAACGCATGCACCAATCCTTTCAGCCCGGAGGCTTTCAGTACCTGACAAGCTTGCAACTTGTAGTACCATACGTACTGCCTCCACTGCAGCACAGAGAGATCCGAGGAGCCTCATGGTCTGCGTAGTTCAACATGCTACTTGCATCAGCCGCACCTCCCCGCGTCCATGCCATTCCCTGCCGAAGGCCTCCCATGTCAGGTCATCCAGAGGGCTGCATTAAGAACTCGCTGCCCTACTGACCATTGGTCCCTGCGGCGTGCTACCTACCAGACCAGGCCCTTTCCTCCATGCCACGTGCTTGCCGTACTGCCCGAGACACGTCAGCTCTTCCTGCCATACCCGCAGCTCCGCATACGAATACCTCAGCAACCACGACTATCAAACGCAGCCGAGCCTGTTACTACCACCGTGCCGCTGCTCCCTCGTGCCGCTGCTCCCTCCCCCACAGCTGCTAAGGACGCCTAGAGCATGAAGATGAGGTCGTTGTTGCGCAGGCCGTCCCCGATGTACATGCTGCCCCACGTCAGCTCGTTTGCGGCGTAATAGAAGAAGTAGCCGGGCCACAGCAGGGAGCGCAGCTGGCGGGGGTGAGCGGGACATGGCGTTGGGAAGGGACAAGGTAAGCGCAGCACGGCAGAGGACAGGGTGCATGCGCTCTGTGACGAAAGGCGCCGGGGCCCTCACCCCCAGCTTCCATGCCATCGGCATGCAGCGTCGGGTACTGTGTTGCAGCTCCAAGTCCCCCTTGGTCCAGTCCACTTAGCCACGCACAATTGCCACCTTGGTTATGGGTCAGTCCACGGGTCCCCTCCTACTCATAACCCATGCGAGCCACAAGCCGTCCTGTTCCAGGTGCATGGCGCTTGGGCCCTTGCCCCCACCACCACTTTACCCGTGGGCAACTGCCCAGGTACGCGCTCCCACCCACCTAATGGCGTACGGACTGCCTCGCGTCCACGGACCCACCTGCGCGATGCCCTTGAACGCGTCGTAGTGCGCGCACCACGTGCCGCGCAGGTCCGCCGACAGCGTCACGCCGCTGCCGGGCGCCGCCGTGCGGTGCGCGTAGCTCTCCAGCTTCTCCGGGTACTGGCAGCCCGCGAACAGGCGGTTGGGGACGGCCTGGTTGGCGGCGTTGAGCACCGTAGAGTTCTGTGGCAGGGACGAGGGGCAGGCGTGGGAGGGGTGCATTCGGGAGGGGGAAAGGGGGGATTGCTGCAGGGCGTGCTGGGCGCGGTGCAGATGCGTGGCATACACAATTGGGCAGTGATCGGTGTGCGTTGCATGGGTTCTACCAAGCGTGCTGTGGCAAGTGTTTTGGTAGGTGTGCTGGGATTGGGGAATGAGCATTGTGCTTGGTCTAGTGAAAGGCTGCCCTTGGCTCCCAGTGGGCTAGGGCGGACACCTAATGGCCCGTACAACACCATGGCACTATGCGCTGGCAGTTAGGGACAGCATGCCGGCACACTGGTGTAATCAGGCGATCGCACTGCATCAGCCATCCCACGCGGTGATCCCCTTCGAGCATGTATGCACGTACGCAGCTCATGCGCCCCGTGTTGGGAGAAGACCTCAATGGCGAGGGGAGTCACTAGCACGTGCCTTCCACATTCCCGCCATCTCAACAAGACTCTGAGCGCCAGACCCAGCCAGTGCTGCACCTTGGGCCAAGCGTCCCCGCAGCACTGAGCAGTGTTTTCTTGGCGCCTACCGTGGGAATGATGGATGTTGCTGACACGATGCTGTCCACGCGGTACCGCAGCACCGACAGCTCGGGTATTTGGAACACCAGCTTCTTCTCCTCCTCGTCCTCCCCAGGCGGGGGTGCGTTGAGGTCCTTCTCCTCGAGCTCGTAGTTCTTGGCTGGGTCACCGCTGAGCTGCCCCTTAATGCGCCCCGCCCGCTTCACAGTCTCCGCATCCACCGGCTGCAGGTCGCTCCAGCGCGCACCATCCTGGCTGTAGAAGTACTTTGTCTCGTAGGTCACCACGCCCCCTTTACAGGTTGCTGTGTTGAAGCCCTCCGCGACCAGATAGTCCTACACAGCAAAGCGCCCGACGGAATGCTGTTACAGCCCAGCCTTGGCTGCCTGCAGCGTGCACACGGTCTCGCTTGTGCAGGGAGCGCACCTTGCCGTTCAGCGCTGTTATTCTCCCCCACAGCACCAGGGTTTTTAGCCCGGCCTCAATTCTCTTGATGGGGATGGAATGGTCGAGAGCGGCCTGTAGGCGAGACCGCGGCTCTTGTCAATTGTTGCTCTATGCTTGTAGCAAATGTGACGCATGAACAGCGAAGCTCAGTACCTGCTGTTCTGCAGATACTACTGCTCCACATGTAGCTAAGTGCTTTAGCACCAGCGTCAGGTTCGGCTCTAATTGGACCATCCTCTTGCGTTGGACAGCGGCAACAGGGTATTTGTGTTTAAGAAATGTCTCCTATTACTTGCTATTTAGCGTTATACGTTTGGTTGTCGCGAAGGTGTTGGTCTCCGACACTACGCCCCGATGGGCATGGAGGGTACTTCGAGTGAAGCCCTGGCTATGCCGAAGTATGACCAGCCGTATTACCTTATCAGCGACCATACTGACAAACATTACCCTGCAAGGACAGTCGCATACAGGGCTTCAGCCAATGTGCAAACACATGCAGCACCCGGCACAGAACTGCACGTGCGCGGGGGGCGGTGCGCCGCATCAGGATACCTGCTGTTCGGCAGGGGGAATGACTTGCAAGTGCCCACAGCTTAGCCTGAAGCTCCGACGTGCCCCAAGTATTCATGCCTACATGTAGCAACTGATGAGGGACAGTTCCAGGGGTAGTGCTACGCCTTGGGCGTAACCAGTTGGGTGCGTGAGGGTTGCCACATGCGCAGCGCTCTGCTGCTCCCAGGCTCCTCCCAGAGCATTGGGTACCCTACAGCGTGTATTTGTGATGTGCTATGCGTCTACACCCTGTCGAGGAATACGTGGCAACTACGCACACCGACACACGTTGTACATCTGGGGAGGTTTCCGTCTGTCCCTGATTGTGTCGTCAGCGGCTTGGCCAGCGGAGGGCCATTGGACACCACGTCTAGCACGACGAGCACGTACGCAGCCTTCCTGGGACGGCGTGCCCATGCTGGTGGAGCGGACTGCCATCTGGGCAAGGCCTGCTTGCGGGGCCGGCTCGCTCAATTGAACCGCAAGGGGTCGTCGAGGCAGGGGAACCCGGGGCAAGCCCACAGTGCAGGGCGTGGCAGCGCCGCGGCCCACGCGCGCCCACACCTAGCAATACCTAGCAGCTAGCACATATACTGATCAAGGCAAATGGAGGTAATGGGAACAATTTGACCCAGTTGCGCTGCCCCTGCAACCGCCTTCCATGCATGCAAGGCGCCTCATCCTGGGCGCGTCAGCACGCACGGCACGGGGCAGTAGCTCAACAGCGATCTGACGAGGCAACTCAACACATGATGTAACTGACATAGTTGAAGCTCTGTACACTCCCTGTAGTGCAACCACAAGATGGCAACCCGTCGCTCAGCGCGGCTGAGCCAGAAAGCTGAGGGCGGGACCAGAAAGCGCTATCGCGACGAAACGGAAAGCGAAGGAGAAGATGATGTTGTGCCGGAGGCAAAGCAGCGCGAAGAGGTCCCTGCTGTCGCAACCAAGACGGAAGGTGTTCAAAAGGCCGCTGAACAGCCGGTAAAAAGGGAAGTGATCAAGCCGTCCTCAGATAAGGGCGAGCTGCAAGCAAGTCCAGGTGGTAATAACGCAAAGCCTAAGAAGAAGAGGGCGAAGAAGGAGAAGGAGCCCCCCACAAAGCGCATTTGCGCCTCGTGGGCCAAGAGGTCAGTGCACGCTGCACGGACCTGTCCATGGTAGCCGCTATCCTGCTACCCCGCGCTATACTGGACACCACCAAAGCAATTTGGGGCATTTGGCCAGTGCCCATATGTGCAGCCGCACTTGCGCAAGCGCGTTGCATACAAGCACAACCTGCCAGCCGCAGCCAGAGCTGATGCACGGCTCCTACCAGCACGCCCACCCTGACACCTGGCTGGCTCGAAACGTTCAACTCATGCCATGCAGGGACCATGGCCTGACTGACCGCGACTTGGAGGCCCTGAGCTACGAGTCTGCCCCGAACCCGCACTACTACGGCGCACCCATGAAGTTGTACCTGGAGCACGAGGTCAGTAATACCGCAACCTCCGTCAAAGGTTCCCATCTACACGTGTCAGGGTTGCAGATGTACAGCCGCTCGACTGGAGGCTCTACAGACACTGGCTGGCTGATGCTGGATATCGTTCATGTGCGAGCCTGCTAGTTGCAAGTCAGGCGACCTTGGCCTGTACGCACGCGCCCAATGAGCAAGGCCCACGTCGGCGCTCCTGCCCTGCACCCTTTTGGGATCCCCCGGGTGCCGGGTATTGACTCGGGACCGGGTGTCGGGTTCGCTCGCCAGGACGAGCATCAAGCATCAGCCATGTACACCCTGCGGAATGGCAACCTTCATACGGTCATAGCAGTGAAACGTGCACGTCCACGCGTCCTAGCTCACATGAACTCTCGTGGCCCAACATGAGTACCAGCCCCAAGAGCTGCACCCAGCTAACGTCCATCCGCTCCGGCCCTTCCCTTCCCCCTGCCTGCATTGGCTTCTCACGCTTTTCAGGTCAAGGCGCTGGCCGAGCAGAAGGCCGCGCGCAAGAAGTACGAGGCTGAGCACGCGGAGGAGCTCAAGGAGCAGAAGGCGGAGGAGGCCCGGCAGCGCAAGCGGCAGGCGGCGGAGGCGGCGCGCGCGGTGGTCAGCGGCTTTGCCGCCAAGGCGCAGGGCGCGGTGCACCACGGCTCCACGCCGCTCCCGCCGGTAAGGCGCTGGCCACGGTGCCGATAGTCACATGTGCTCCAACTTGCAGTGTGTTGCGACTCGGAGCCCACTGGCATGGGTGCTGGTGCAATAGTGGTAAGACACTGACACATGTGGCAAGGAGTGGGTATTGCGAGAAACGGTGTGCCAGGTGGTCGATATGTCGTCATCCTTTCAGACCCTTGTATCTACCAGAGACAGCGGGCTCCGCTCTCTCTGCTGTCAGCGCAATGCCTGCGCCGCACGAGCACTGACTCCATCCTACTGCTCCTACCCCTCCCTGCCCTAACCCCCCAGGACGCGTGGAGCCGCGTTTTCTCCTTCCTGGTCGCATCCCAGGACCCCGCCACCTTCCGCGGCCCCGTAGCCGTCAGCCGCGATATCGCCAACGCGTCCCTGGCGTGCCGTGACATGCACGTGGCAGCGGCAGGCGCGTGGAGGCAGCTGGCGGAAGCTGCACCCATACCGGCCGACCCCCTGGCCAGCTTTGCGCCCGCTGCGTGGCTGCCCGGCAGCCTGACGTGGGACGACTGGGACAAGGTGCTCCGAAACCCAAATGGCTGCCTGGTGCCGACGCTGAAGGAGGCCGCCAGGACGCTCAAGGCACCGGTCACAGGTGCTAAGGCGGAGCTGGTGCTGCGTGTGTTCGAGGCGCTGGGGATGAAGGAGCCGGTGGGGGCGCCGGCCAGGCTGTGGATTGCGTGTCAGGTGGACAAGGCGCGGGCCAAGATGAGGGAGTGGGCGCTGAAGCGGAAGGAGGAGGCGGAGCGGCGGTGGGCGGAGCAGCGGGTGGTGCTGGAGGAGCAGGTGAGGAGGCGGGAGCAGCAGGAGGCGCGGTGGGAGCTGGAGCGGGCGGAGGGCATGGGGTGGGGGGAGCGCCAGCAGCCGCACCACGGCCAGCAGGTCAAGTGCTTGTGCGGCAACACGGCGTCGCTGGCGTGCTTCAGCCACAAGTGCGGCAAGTGCTGCAGGGGGCCGTGCGCGCGGCACAGCCGGTGAAGGTGTGGCGCGGGTGGGCGGCGGGCTGACGGCTCGCCGGGGCTTGGGGTGGCTTAAGGGTCGGCGGCCAGCTGACGGGCTGCTGCTGGGCTCCGTTTATGGGAAACGATCGCCCCAGGTGGTGTGACATAGTTGGGGGGAGTTTGTCCGCTGCGCGTAGCATACTGTCCTCACCAACATATCCACCTGACTAGGTGCAACCCTACGTCGTCTGCCAGTGCATTTCTGCGTCTGGTGCACAATACTGTTTAGGGCCGCACGGAACGGGGTTGATGTGTGCAGCACGTGCCCCTACATGGCAGTGTGTCGCGTTGGCACTGCTCTGGCCAGCTCAAATGTCGTTGTGGTTTTGGCATGCCAGTGAGTGCAACGAAACCATTGGGGGAGGGACAAGGGCAGGCGACAGGCCAGGGCCTGGCGTGGGAGACGCAGGCACGTCTGTACAGCCTTCGATCCAGCGCCTGGGCTTCTGTTTGCATTGGCCATGCGGTGACTGCGCACGTCGGACACTGCTGCTACCGGTAGCGGCTACCGAGTAGCCGTGCCGTGCTCCTCATGCCCTAGATGCTGCTTGGCTACAGGCAGGCAATGTCCGTGCAGTCTACGATGTATCGTATGTAATAGACATCGTACGTAACCACTGGGCCCATTGTGGTGTTACTGCACGTGGGATAGGTTGGGGCAGAGAGGGGCGGGGGGCCTGGGTGCTCTCCGCGTCAGGAACGGTACGGTTTTCCATCCGTGTGGATCACACCAGGCACTCAGTGTTGAAGGGTCCCACGCGTCACCGTGAGTCAAAGAAAGTGCAGCAGGCCCAGTGACGTGTAAAAGTGGAAGTAACGTCGTGCCCAGGGCGATAGGGGAGCTCCCCTGGTAGTGCCAACATGCGCAGCACATGCGCCCGATGACTTCACTACCATTTCCTTCCTGATACTCTACATATCATACGCAACTGAAGTAGTTAGACTCGAGCGCAAAATGCTTCCCCGTCGTTCACCGCGTCTGAGCCAGCAGGCCGAGAAAGATGGCAAGCGCTGCACTGACACAACGGAAATCCAACCGGAAGTACGCGATATAACGGTGATAAGTACTCGAGATGTGGCTGCGACAGGAGCTGCGACAGGAGCTGCAAATGAGGTCGGGCAACGAGAGGACATGAGATGGGACGTACAGCCAATACCAGGAGAAACAGCGGGCATCTAACTGTACTGGTACATAAGCGCAGGAGGAATCGCGGACATACTACTCCTGGAGGGAGCTGCAGCGAGAACGCAGGCGAGTGGGCGCCGTGGCGGCCAAGGAGGAGGCACGCGCTGTGGTCCGCGGCTTTGTCGCTAAGGCCCCCAGGGCAGCGCACCATGGGTCCTCACCCCTCCCGCCGGTAAGATCACCAAGCCGGTTGTACGCTGTTGCTATTGCATGCCGCATTTCCAGCAGCGCCGCTTCGCTTGCCATGGGACACACGTGGTTCAGCTGCAGGCATGCATGGCAGGTGCACGACCTAACTATGCGACTAGTTGCGGTGCTGCACCAGCATGTACCCGCCAGGTGCTAGAGCACGTTACCACACGGGCCGCCTCTTAATGCCAACAACCTTTGTCATTCCATCCACCACTGCCGTCCTCCCCAGGACGTGTGGAGCCGCGTCTTCTCCTTCCTGGCCGCATCCACGTGCCGCGACCCCCACCGCGGCGCTGTGGCCATCAGCCGCGACATGGCCAATGCGTCCCTGGCGTGCCGCGATATGCACGTGGCAGCGGCGGGCGCGTGGAGGCAGCTGGAGGAAGCTGCACCCACAGAAAGCCTCGCCGTACCGTACGGGCTGTGGTCGCTGTCCGGAGGCATGACGTGGGAGGAGTGGGACAAGGTGTTCCGGAACCCAAACGGCTGCCTTGTGCAACTGCTGAAGAAAGCTGCTAAGGCTTTGCGGCTTCCAGTCTCGGGGACAAAGCCGGAGCTCGTGGTGCGTGTGTACAAGGAGATCGGCTTGAAAGAACCGATCGGGGCTACGGCCAAGCTGTGGGCGGCGTGCCAGACGGACAAAAGAGCGGCTGAGGCGTGGGAATGGGAGCGGAGGCGTAAGGAGGAGGAGGAGCGCAGGAGGGAGCAGCACCGGGCCACGATGGCCGAGCATGCGCGGCGGCGGGAGGAGAAGGCGGCGTTGGCTGCGCAGCGGAAGCAGGAGCTGCAGCAGCGGGGGCTGATGTGCGCGTGCGGGAATCCGTCTTCCGCTGCGTGCAATACGAAAAAGTGCGGAAAGTGCTGCCAGGGGCCGTGCGCCCGGCACAAGAAGCGGTGAGGTTCACGGCAGGGGCCATGGCACTCGACGTTGACCAGCTGTTGTGTATGCTTTCAGCCTTGCAGCCCTGGCTCGGTGCTGCGCTGCCGCAAGTACAAGCATTACTTTGGCTTTGTCATCGAGCGGTAACAGTGATCTGGCACACTGCATACAGGGACTTGCAAAGTGATTGGCGGTTTTTTGGGGTCGCAATCGGGCACTCCTGCAATCGGGCCGAAAAAAACGGATTGAAAACGGCCGATTGCAGCTGCCGATTGAAGCCAATCCCTGGCCTGTATCAGCTGATTCTTGTCCCGACTGCCATGGCATCTTGCAAAGCTCATCCAGAGCTGTCGAATGTCGTTTGCCGCGTGTCCTGGGGTGGACTTGGGGTAGGGCACGGCCCAGGCATGTCTCAGCATTTTACCTCCTCCGGCCACCTCAGAACCCCCGGAAACCGGCATTGGATACAGAAAATGTTACTGATTGCTGTGAGATAGCTGTAAGGCCAGGAGGCTCTGCTTTCATGGCTGCAATCGGGCCCGCATTTGCGACTTTTTGCGACTTTCCCTCACCAAACGCTTTGGAGCTGCAATCGCAATCGGCCGCTGCAACCCGCCATTCACTTTGCAAGTCCCTGTAAGTATTGACCGTTGGGCGGCTTTGTACGTACGGTAGTATGCCATAGCCCGGTTTCGCCTGCTGCGAGCGCGCGACATTTCTTGCATGACAAGTATGTACCCCCAGGTACCCTATATGATGAAGCGCGTGTCGCGTGACAGGAATTGTATCTGGTTGCTGGTGAGCAGCATGGGTGGAAAGCTGGGGCAGGGGGTAGGCCATGGCGCTGTGGTTCAAGGCAGGTGGCTATCGTGACCTGTAATCCGCACTCGGAGGGTATACGGTATGCATGCATGCGCTGCATTTTTACCATGCACTAGCAAACGTGAGGGTTCTTTATTTTCAGCACGCGTGCACGCGTGTCGGATGTCCACGTCCAGTATTGGACCATATGTGCACTATCACGCAAGTATCATGTCACGCAAAACAGCACAGGCGTGCGTGCCCGTAGTAGGATGTGGTGCGGGGATAGCGAGACATATCAAGTCAAGGAGAGAGATGCAACAAGGTGACATCGTTGGCAGTTACTAGTGAGGTTAAGCGACGGGGGCTGAGGCTGCATGTGTTTTAAGGGTCTCCCGTAACACCTGAGCATCTTCGGCTAGCTTATGGCTCAGCCGCGGCACCTTTGCTACTGGACATTAAAGGTGCTAGGCGAGGACATGGCACAGGCGAGCAGACCTGAGCACAATCTGTGCAGCAGTGGGTCCCTAACCGCTAGCTTGGTGCGTACCGTACCCGCAGAGTTGATCGACAGGCTGCTGTGTCGCCGTTGTGCGCTCAACGGCCATGGCAGGCATGCGCGGTCTGTGTGTGTAAGATATGTCGTAGTGTTTGACGCAACGCAGGCGAAGAGGCAGGGGACAGGCGAGGAGTGGTCAGTGGCATTGGAGAGCTGTGCAGTGGGCTTGTCCCTGGCCTTGTTGCGTCGTCGGTGCCCTTGCGTGCTCTGTCACGTCCAACTTTGTATACTACGGCTACCACGTCTACTACAAGCCCGCGAGTACTTTTTGAAATCATGTTGGGCGCGGTGCCAGCCGGTGCGCATGCGGATGCGCGCCCAACACGAACATGAGAGGTACTGGCGGGCTTGTAGTAGTGGTGGTAGTGGTAGCACACAAAGTTGGATGGGACAGCTCTCCTGGTGTCAAGCCGAGCAGGTGGCATGTGTGGAACCCACGCCGCGGCAAGCATGTATTTTGCAATTCGCATGCATTGCCGTGCGTTGAAACCGATGTAGCAGGCCAGACGCCCTGTAAATGCATCCTCGTCCGCCTGTGTGGTCTGCCCGGACCCACAGGGAAGGCGTGCCGGTGGCAGGTGCCTGC
>VFQN01000518.1_pt1 | contig 71145 bp, 67 predicted proteins | sample 3512371 | NCBI WGS metagenome assembly VFQN01 (sample SAMN10412370, study PRJNA504923) | tailings metagenome | isolation source: Replicate 2 from Balatoc abandoned mine | place: Philippines: Itogon, Benguet | collected 2017-08-28 | reverse complement strand
TTTGGCTTTTGCTTTTTCGTTTTTAGCGCTAAAAACGAAAAAGCAAAAGCCAAAAGACAAATTTTATTTTTTAATAAATGAACTTTTTATTTTAAGAAAAAAAGAAAAAAAAAACAAGAAAAATTTTTTTTGAATTCAAAAACAAAATTGAATTTCAAAAAGAGAAAACGACATTTTCCAAATTTTTTTCTTAGAAGAAAATATCTTTTTCAAAAAGTGTTAAAGAATTAAAAAAACTTCAAAAATAGAGAGTTTGAAATTTTCAAAACACATTTTTGTATATTTTTCTCTTTTTTCTAGTGTTTCTAAATTTTAAAAATTTGAGAAAAACACTAGAAAAAAGAGAAAAATTGGAAAAACCCAAATTTGAAAATTTTTTTAGATCTATTTTCCTTTATGAAAATAGATCTAAAAAAATTTCAACAAAGAAATTTTCTAGAAAATAATATTTTTAATGAAAACATTATTCTTTATTTAAGAGAATAAAGATTCATTTGTTTGAACAAAACCTTGATTTGTAGAGCCCAAAGAAGACGAAAACGAATCAATATTTTGATTTCGTCGTAAAGGTCGAGTAACTAAATCTAAAATTTCACGAGCATTTGTAAAACCATGGATTTGAGCGAAAGTAAATTCAACAGACCATTTTGTCGTAATATTTCTTGCTTCTAAAGGATTTGCATGCGCCATTCCAGTAATAACTAAATCAGGTTGTAATTCTCGAATACGACTGATTTGATAATAATTATCAGGTTTTTCGACAATACGAGGAATTGGCACATTCATTTGGAAACATGTTTTTTCTAATAAAGCAAGTTCTGCAGCTTGAAATCGGCGATCCATATATGGAATTCCAATTTCATAAACAATCATTCCACTACGAATTAAAAATCGAGCTAATGAAATTTCTAATAAATTATCACCCATAAAAAAAACAGATTTTCCTTTAACTAATTTTAATGAATTTGAAAGTCCTTGCCATATTTGATCTTCACGTTCATTTAAACCGATTGGTGTTTTTCCAAAAATTGAACAAATTTTTTCAATCCAAGCTTTTGTTCCATCTGGCCCGATAGGAAAAGGAGCACTGATAAATTTACATTTACGACGTCTCATTAAAGTAGTTGCAGTACGACTTAAAAAAGGATTTATTCCACAAACATATGTATTTTCATCTAATACAGGAAGATCAGAATAACGAGTAGAAGGTAGCCATCCGTTAATTTCTATTCCTTGACGATTTAATTCAAGTTTTAATTGCGTTGCTACAGTATTAGGAATTGAACCAAACAAAACAAGTTTTGAATTTGTTAACGTTTGGGGTGAACTTTTTTCTATTTGGCCAGAAGTTGTTTTCAAAGCAAGTTGTTTTGTAGAAGAAAGCTTTTGGTTTACAGAAGGTAATGACACTTTCTCTAAGAAGCTAAAAAGTTGTGAACTATCTCCATTTTTCTTCATAATCTCAGATTGATTTAAAGCAATTTGTGATTTTCTTGTAAACCATTTTTGTACAAAATTTTTGTCTTTAGAAGGTACGGAATAGTCTGGAAACGAAAGTTTTTCAGGAATATTTAAGTTCTCAACAAAAAAACTTTTGAAAAAAGATGTGTTTTTGACAACATTTTTTTCAAATTTTTGCATGAAATTCTTTTTTAATGTATTTTCTTGATGTTTTTCAATATTTGAGAAATCATTATAAGAAGCATTTTTTTCTGCCGTCTCCGTCCCCGTCCCCAAAGGGGCTGGGGGTGGGGCTGGGGGTGAGGATGGGGATGGAGATGGCAGATATATATTGTTAGAATTATAAAATTCAGGCTTTAATTGATTATCTATTTCAATTTTTGCTGTTGTTTTTAGATTATATTCTTGCTTTGCCTGAACCGGTGCTCCACCCAGGTCCTGGCTAGCGTCGTTTGAAAAAGTTTTTTCTTGAGGAGGAATCGATGGACATCTTTGGGCCATTGCAGCTAAAACTGTATCTTCCCCTTGTGTGAAAGCATAATCTAAACCATTTGCACGCGCAACGATAATTGGAATTCCAATTTCTTTTTCTAATTGAGGTGCCATGCCTTCTAAATCCATTTTAATAATTTCAGTAGTACATGTTCCGATCCAAACGATAACACTCGGATTACGATCTTCTTTAATTTGATAGCAAAGACGTTTAAGTTCTTTAAAATCATTCAATTTAGCTGAAATATCACTTTCTTCTAATTCGGCCATAGCATAACGAGGTTCAGCAAAAATCATAACTCCTAATGCATTTTGGAGAAAATAGCCACATGTTTTTGTTCCAATAACTAAAAAAAAACTATCTTCAATTTTTTGATACAGCCATGAAACACAACTTATAGGACAAAATGTATGATAATTTCCTGTTTCACATTCAAAAGTTAATTTCTCTTTTTCTTTTATAAAATTTGTCATAAAATTTTTTTTATGAAATTTCCTAACTTGTTTTTCTTTAAAAAAAAATTCTATTCTTTCTTTTTCTTTTTTAAAAAAGTAAACCACTGCAAATAAAAAGGATGCATCATTTTATTATATTTGTTATCTATTTAATTTATGAAAAAAACAAAAATTTTAAGTACAAACAAATATTTTTGAAAAGTAGAAAGATTGACTTTCTACTTTTTTCATGCTTTGTTAAAAGATTTTTTTGAAAATATCAAAATATTTACGAAAAAATCTTTTTTTTCAAAATTTTATTCATAATAAAATTTTTTTTTTATTGAGTATAAAAAAATTTTGGTGATTGCTTTATTTTATGAGATTTCAAAAGCAAAATGAAATTCAAAGACTTTTCTTGTTTATTCATTATTAGTTTTGTTTATGAAAAACATTTCCATCATTTTTTTTCCTTGATTTTCAAAATTTTGTAAATTTACAAAATTTTGAAATAACCTGTTTAAGGATAAATACACTATTTAACTCTAGTAGAAATTTGCATGACGTAAGTGTGTTGTAAACGTCTTAATCAGTTAACCTAAATCAAATTTGATGAATATGAAAAAATTTTTTGCAGTTATTGTGAAAAAAACTTTTTGTAATCGCCTATCCGCCACAGCCAATAGAAAAACAAAGTTCCATAAAACAGAGTTCTGGTTGCCTAACCTGCAAAGATTCGATGCAGATCAAAATAGCTAGTCTGAGTTTTGCTTGAAACATGATTTGTACTGGTCGCTCTCTTTTTGAGCTTTTGATAACTATTGTTTTGCCATATGCCAAGTGAAAAAACACAGCAGAATTTTGTCATGTAAACAGCGCTTTAGCAGCCAAAAAACAAATCACTAAGCCAAAAGACAAAATGAGCGCAATCAAGTACAACGTCATTGTGTTGGAGGCTGTTTGCAAACTTCCTTTACATACTGTAAAGTTGTAAAGCAAAACTAGTAATTGTAGCATATAATTTATCTCCCATGCCTTCCTTAGCGGAGCAACCCCTTCTTCAGCGAAGCAACCCCTATCCCCGTCCCCTAGCGAAGCAACCCGTCCCCAAAGGGGGTGGGTTGCTTCGCTAGGGGACGGGGACAGGGGATAGGGGATAGGGATGGCAGGCATGCAGAAGCATTAAAAATCATTTACTTCATAAAACATTCTTGATTCGGCTTCAAAACTGTAAAAAAAAATTTTTTTCTTTACAGCTTTTTTTAGAATAAAAAAAGAGAACAAACGAAGAAAAAAAATTTGCTTTTTATGTTGCCTTAAAAGTAACAAACTTGTAATGTTCACGAACAAAACAGCAAAGGTTAGCTAGTGTTGACAATTCAAATTTTTTTTTGAAATTTCTAATAAAAAATATTGTATCACAAAAAAATTGATTTTTCAAAAAAAACAAAATCAAAAATTGAATTCTCAAATTATGGTAATTGCATTAAATGTTCGATTTGTGTTAAAAATCCTTTTTTATTTAATTGAAAAAGACCAATATCTAAACATAAAGCTTGAAGTTCACAAATTAAGACTTTAAATGATTCGGGTGTTCCAATATAAATTGGCATATTTCCAATAATATTGGACCATAAAGTCATTCGACCACTGATATCATCTGATTTAATTGTTAACATCTCTAATAAAATAAAAGCAGCCCCATAAGCTTCGATAGCCCAGACTTCCATTTCTCCAAGTCTTTGTCCACCAAATTTTGAACGACCTCGTAAAGGTTGTTGTGTAACAAGTGAATAAGGACCTGTAGAACGTGCATGGATTTTATCGTCGACTAAATGAACAAGTTTTAGCATATAAGCAACACCAACGGTAACTGGATTCATATAAGGTTCACCGGTAGCACCGTCAAAAATAAGCATTTTTCCAGGATAACATGGATTAAATAACCATTTTTGCGAAGTTTTTAAACGAGCTTCATATAATTTTGAAAAAGTGAAACTTCGTGACGCATGTGGACCATACATTTCGTCAAACGGTATTATTCGATAATATTGTTTTAAATATTTTGCAGCAAGTCCCAATAAACATTCATAAATTTGACCTACGTTCATACGAGACGGTACACCTAATGGATTTAAAATCATATCTAAGGGTGTTCCATCTGGTAAAAAAGGCATGTCTTGAACCGGAAGAATTTTTGAAACAATACCTTTGTTTCCATGACGCCCTGCCATTTTATCACCAACTTGAATTTTTCTTTTTTCTGCTAAATATATTTGAACTCGTTCAGGTTTTTTTTTCATTGTTTTTGAATTTTTCAAAGTATTTACAGATTTTTGATTTTTGAATACTGAAAAACTTAAAATTTTGATTTCAATCACTTTTGCTTTTAAACCTTTAGGAGTTCTTAATGAACTGTCACGCATAGGTACCAATTGTTTTTCTAAAATAGCATATAATAATTTTTCATACGGAGATTTATATTTTTTTTGAATAGGAGTCACTTTTCCTACTAGAATTTGTCCTTCTGTGACTGATGTTCCTAACTTTACAATACCACGTGTATCTAAATGATTTGTTTCGTTTTCAGAAATGTCTGGAATATGATTTGTAATTTGTTCTTTTCCTAATTTTGTTTTTCTAGTTTCAACTTCATATGATTCGATGTGAACAGATGTATAAATATCTTCAGAAACTAATCTTTCACTAATTAAAATAGCATCTTCATAATTATATCCTTTCCATGGCATATAAGCAATAAAAATATTTTTTCCTAAACATAATTCACCCCCTAAACTCGAAGCGCAATCAGCTAATAAATCTCCAGATTGAACCCAATCTCCTTCGCGTACTGTTGGCCTTTGAACTAAAAGAGTATCTTGATTTGATCGTTGATATTTTTGGAGAGAATATTTTGAAGTTTTTCGAGCAGTGGTTTCCAAATCTATTGATTGACTTGCAAACAAGTTTGTAGATGGCCAAAAAAGTTTGTGAGCGCTAGCTTTGCTTGCACTCTCTTGTACAACTTCTAAGTTCAGAGCTGAACAGCTTGCTTTGCTCTTTTTTCGAGACGACAGAGCAAGCTGGTTTCTTGACAGCTGCTTTGCAGGCAGCTTTTCAAAAAATGGGCTGTCGACTTGTTGACCGGTGGTTGTAAGGGCCTTTGCCTTTGCCAGGGCCAGGGGTTTCCCCAGGCCCAGGCTAGCCGGGGTTTTCCCCAAGCCCAGGCTAGCAGGGTGCTGGGTGCTGGGCAGGGTGAACCCCAGCACCCGGCCTCGCCCAGCACCGAGGCCCAGGCATGAAAAGTCTGCGCCAGCAGATTTTTCCGTAATAGAAAAACTATGAATTTTCATTTTTTCATAATCTTTTTTTAAAGATTTTTGAAATATGTTCTTTTTTTTCTTCATAAATTTTTTTCTAAATAGTTTTTTTCGAATGAAAAATCAAAAATTCAGAATTTTTCATCAATTTTTTAGAAAAATGCAAACGCATTTTTTGAAAATTTTTAAACGTTCAAATCTATTTGTAAAATTTCATTTTTTTTAAGAATTTTACATTTTTTGAAAATTGCAGATATATTTTCTTTTTTTATTTGCAAAAGAAAAAACAATATTTTCTATTGACTATTCTAATATAGATTTCGAGTAGTCAATAGAAAATTTTTAAGTGAAATTTCTCACAACTACTAAATAATTTGGGTTTTTTAGTTGTTCAATGTGTATCTTTTTTTATTTACATTATGGAAAAAACTTTTTGTAACAGTTCATATATACCTAGCTCACTCTAATACACTTAACTCAAATATAAATATTTCGAAAAAACTGTATATCAACAAATAGAAAAAAGTCAAAAACATTTTTCATAAAAAGCTGTAAATCTTACGTAGTTTATTAATCACAGATTGACAGATAAGCAGAATGTACAAATTTATTTATTGTTTTTCTAAATTTGTTTTTGTAAAGCAGAAAAAATTTAGAATAGCACACACAAAATCAAAAAAAAATACTGTAAAAAGCGAAGCTTGCAAAATTTTATGAGAATGTATAAAGAGAAATTTTAGATCCACTTGACAAAATAACATATCCACTTGTTTTTGAAACAAGCGCATGACCTGAGTCACTAACTACTCTTGCTTCTAACCCAGTCCCTAAAAAAGGACGTTCTGGTCGAATTAAAGGGACTGCTTGTCTTTGCATATTTGAACCCATTAAAGCACGATTTGCATCATCATGTTCTAAAAATGGAATAAACGAAGTAGCAACAGAAATCATTTGAAGAGGAGATACACCAATCAATGATAATTTTTGACTTTTCATTCGAACAAAACGTTTTCCAATTCTAACAGGAATTGATTTTTTTGGTAAAAAACCTAATAATGTGGCGTTTAAATCAGGCGTAGCTGTTTTAAAATATTCTTCTTGATCCGGTGTTAAGAAAAAAACTCCTTCATTTTTTTGAATTTGTCGTTTATAAACTTTATGAAAAGGTGAACAAAGAAATCCTTGAAAAGAGATTTTTGCATAAGTTGTTATTGAATTAACCAAACCAGTGTTTTTTCCTTCCGGAGTTTCAATCGGACAGATTCGCCCATAATGAGAAGGATGAATTCCACGAATAGCCAAAGTTGCTGTATCTCGTGAAACACCTCCAGGTCCTAAAGAAGTTAATCGACGTTTATGTGTAATTTCGGCTAAAGGATTAATTTGATCCATAAATTGTGATAATGGGTGTGTTCCAAAGAATTCTCGAAAAGCACCATTAATTGGGCGGGTACTCATCAATGAGAGAAAATTCACAGCATTTTGTTCAATTGATGTTTGTTTAGAATTTCCATTGAATTTTAAACGAATAGATTTTTCTAATCGAATTAAACCAATGCTGAAAATTTCTTGGATAGATTCTCCTGCAGTTCGTACTCGTTTATTTTTTAAATGATCGATATCATCAATTTCTAAAAAACCATCTTCGATTTTCATTAAACAATCTGTAGCAGTTAAAACATCTAAAGCAGTTAATGTTGTTTTAAGTAGTGGAAGAGTTAATCCTAATTTTTTATTCATAGACAATCTTCCTTGTTTTCCTAAATCATATGTTTTAGGGTTCATAAATTTGTTTGAAAACCATTTTCTTCCTAATTCATATGCAGAGAGTTTACTTGCAACTCGTTTTTCAAAATTTTCTTTAGAAAATTTTTTACGTTCTTGAGCTTTTGTAAGAGTAGTCAATTTTGTTACTTTTCCTTGAAACTTTTGACGTTTGTCTGCTATCCCCATCCCCATCCCCTTTGGGGAAGGGGAAGGGGAAGGGGAAAGAGAAGCAGAAGGGGAAGGCATGCTGGCAGCTTGCCAACTTTTGGTGTGAAGGTGTTTGTCAACCTCTTTTTCAGGTTTATTCTCAAATGGTTTTTTGCCATAAGTAAAAAAGTCTACGTCTTTAGCAACAAAAATTTTTTTTTCTGATTGTAGAGTATTCATTTTTTTGCCAAAAAAATGATATATATTTTCATTTTGGTTTTTTTGTGAAGAATTTTCTTTTTTAAAAAATGAAGATTTTTTAAGAGTTTTTTTGAGTTTAAAAAGTTTTTGAATTTGTTCCCAAGCTTGTCGAGGGTTAGATACATAAGGGTATTTTAATTCTTTTGAAGATCTTGATTTCTGAACTTTTTCCATTTCTTTTGTAAAGCTTTCTAACAAATACATTGGTTTTGAAACAGAATTTAAAATAAATTTTTCACTTAATCCCATTCCTAATAAAAACCATAATAATGGAATTTTTGGACCTTTTTTCATTTTTGCCCACATTGAAAAATCTTTATCACATTCAATTCGTAACCATGTTCCTTTTAAACATATAATATCAGCATAATGGCGACAAAAAGTCGTGGTCGGTTTATCAGACCATTTACTTGAATAAATTTCATGGATATTTTCTCGGAAATATATACCTGGACTACGAACTAATTGATTAATTATAACTCTGGGTGAACCATTTAAAACAAAATGTCCTCGATTTGTCATTAACGGAAAATGTGCAAGAAGCATCCATTTTAAAAAAACACGTTTCTTTTTTCGATCTGTAATTTGGACTGGAACATAGAACTTTGCAACATAACTTTTTTTATAAAAAATTGCTTGTTGAATTGAGTATAAAGGTTTTGTTAAACGATAATATTCAGGGTAAAAATAAATTTCTATTTGTTTATCAACACAAGTAATTGGATTACGTTTTGTAATTTCTTCAATAATACCTTTTTCTAACAAATAAAAAAATCCTTGCCTTTGAATTTCAACTAAATCTGGGATATAAAAATTTGAATTATACATACATTATTTTGACTATTTCATAGAATAATTTTGAAACTAGGTTTGATTCTAAAAAAATAGGATACAAAAATTTTCAAAACAAAAAAAAATTTATAAATGAAAAAACACAAAGAAAAAAAGCTTTTTTTAATAGAAAAAAGTATAAAACGTTTTCAAACTCCAAAAAAAAAAATACCAGTTAAAGAGCAAACTTGAGCAAACTAGTTTGCTCGAGCATAGAAAAAACAGATCCAGGTCTAGGAAAAAACTTAGCTCTGGGAAAAAAAAGACGAAAAAAAAGACTCAGGGATATTTTAGTTACTCTAGACTATTCTGTTATGCAAATTACACTTTCCAAAAAATCATTTTTGAATATTCAATCTTTTCAAATTTTGAAAATTATGATATAATTAAAAAAGAATAAGAATTTTTTATTCTCTTTAAAAACTTGAAATTTGAAAAAACAAAAAACATCAAAAAATGATGAATATTTAATTAAACTTCTCAAGTTTTGATATGGAAAATAATTTTTTTTTGAAAAAAAAAAAGCTTTATATAACATATCTTAATAAAAACTTTTTGAATATGGATTTGTTTGGAAAATAGAAATATTCAACAAAATTTCTAAAAATTGTTTATTAATAACATTAATAAGCTCATAGCACATAAAAAATATGTTTCATAAACATAGAATAAAAAAAAACAGGAGAAAAATAAAATTTCTCATTTTTTTAAGTCTCTTTTTCATGTTAATGAAAAGAGTTTTTTCAAGAATTTTTTTGAAAAAGACAATGAAAAAATATCCACCAATTGGGTCCATAAAATTTATGGGAAGATTCACTTTTTTATAATATATTTCAATGACTTTTTCTTGTTGGTGGCAACCGGCAAACAACAGTGAAAATAAAATATTGAAAATTTTAAACATTTTTTTATTTTCACTACTTTTTCGCTTCATATCATAGAATTAAGTTTTTTCACTATAAATAAAAAAAACTTTTTTCATTGATTTTTCCAAAAAAAAAGCAGAAAGTTTTTGTGAATCGTAATTAAAAAAATTTAAGTGATTCTGGATTCGTAGGAAAATAAAAAAGAAAAAGTTCAAAAATATGAAATTTTGACTATAAATTTTTCATTTTTTATAGTCTATTTTTAATAAGTTTTGAAAAACTTTTCATCTGCTTATTTGTTTTTATTATTACATTTTTTTTAAAATGTTTACTAAATTTTCATTATTCGATTGTGTTTATTCTTGTTTTTTTTTGCCTCTGCCGTGGCTTCGCAAGGTATGGCAAGCATGCAGAAAAATATATTTTTCTATTTTCTTTTTTAGATGAAAAAAAGAAATCTCAAAATCAAAATATATTTTTTTAAATAAAAACATCAAAAAAATGAGAAAACAACATAGAATAAAAATAAGAAAATTTCTTTTTATTTTTCTATGAAAAAAATTTCTTTTTTATTTATGACAACAAGAAAATCAGCTGAAGCTATTACATATCCTATTTTCACTGTTCGTTGGTTATCAATTCACGCATTAGCAGTTCCAACAATTTTCTTCTTAGGTTCAATCACAGCAATGCAATTCATTCAACGTTAATTTTTTTTTGCTTACAAAGCTAAAAAAAATTTTCAAATAAGAGAATACTTTATTAAAAAGTCATAGTTTAGCGCTTAAAAAGCTCCACCTCTGCCATGCCTCTGCATGCAGGTTTTGACCTTTTGGTTAAAACTAAAAGGCAGAAACACTTTTTGCAGCTGTTGTTTAGCCTAGGCCTTTTGCCAAGGCCTGTCAAACTTGTGCTTATTGTTTACCTCGCCAGGGCCTTTGGTATCCAGGCTTGGCAGCTACCACTTTCTTTAGCTGATTTGTCGCTTTTTTATAATTCTAAAAAAAGTTTTCTGCTTTTTAGGATGAAAAAGTTTCCAAACAAATTTTCAGCTTAATTCAAAAACTTTCAGCCTTTTTTTCGTGAACTTTATTCGCAGGAAGGGAGTTCTGCTTTTAGCGCAAAGCTAGAAAATGAAGTTTTTAGCGACTAAAGTAGAACAACGTTCCACAAAATTGACTACTGTAACTTTAGAGTACGACAGGAGTGGGGGTGGGACCTTAAAAGATATTAGAAATATCATGAATGCTGTAAAACTTTTTAATAATTTTATGTACTATAGTGATAAGCTAACATAAAACTTTATTCAAAAACAACCTAAAGGTCCGTAATAGACGGAATTTATAAAGGAAGCACGTTAAATAAAAACCAAAAGGCTAAACTTCACAAAAAATTCACTTGAAAACAAGGAGAAATTTTTATTGTCAAATTTTAGACCTAAATTCTTTTTTCTATATGGCTAGACCTAATCCCAATAAACAAGTTGTAGAATTAAACCGTACTAGTCTTTATTGGGGACTATTATTAATCTTTGTTTTAGCTGTTCTTTTCTCTTCTTATATTTTCAACTAATTGAATTTTTTAACTATTCAATGAAAACAAATTTTTAAAACATTTTGAAATTTATTGTTCATAATTTTGTTTTGAACAAATTCAATAAAATCAAAAATGTTTGAATTTGAAATTTTACATAAATGGATTTGTTTGTTGTTTTAGTATTAGCTTTTTTGTTGTACACTTTTAAAGTTTTACGTTTAGTAAACAAAAAGCTAATATTAAAACTCATTAAAAATAACTTATTTTGAAATGTTGTTTGATTTTGCGAAATTGACTAAAAAATGTTTTTCACTTTTTGCAGCAGAAATTTTGATTTCAATTGTTTTTTCTGTGATGGTGAACAAGAACCTAATCAACATGAGCTGTTGTTCTTGCTTTGCCCCCTGACTTTTCACACTGGTAAAGTGTAGCAGACTGCAACTTTTGGCGCGAAGCAATCTATCGACCCTAGATTGATACAAAAGGGTTAGCACAAAAAAGAAAGTTTAGACTATCTTTGCTAGCTTAACTAATATATCTTCTCAAAAGGTACTGGTTCTCTTCAGCTATAGGCTAAAGAAAAACTAGCGTAACTAGTTTGATGAGTCTGTAGGTCTAGGGTCTACATGATTTTTTCGTATTCTCTTCCGGCTGTTCTGTAAACTTGCTTGCTGACACAAGTTGAGAGTTGCTTTTGAGATCCAACGCCCTGCTAGCCTGGGTAGCCTGGCAAGGGTAAATACCCAGCCAAAGGCCCTGGTAAGGGTACTGGGCTTTGCCAGGGCCTTTGGTACCCTGCCCAGCACCCGGCCCCGCTAGCCTGGCAAGGGTAAATACCCAGCCAAAGGCCCTAACAAAGGCCCTGGCAAAGGTCCAGCACTCAGAATCCCCCCTGGCGAAAGCCCCAGCAATTGCCAGGGCCTTGCCCCGATAAGAATTTTATTCTCAAATCCATTTTAGATTAACAAGTTGGGCAGTAAAGTGAAGAACAGACTAGATTGAATTAAAAAAAAAGTTTTTTATTTTCTTTAAAATTTTTTTCATAATCACTTTTTTAGAAATAAAAAAAAGCGGCTGCGCCAGCTAAGTTTAGTAAGCTTTGCCTGTTCATAAACAAACTTAAAACAAAGTTTGAAATAGAGTAGAATTTGATTTTGAAGTTTCTATGCATCTGTTTAAAGGATGCACGCCTGTGTAGAGAAAGAAGGTGCATGCCTGTCTTGAGGATGCAGTTGTCACGGTTTTTACAGCTCTAAAAAAGCAGCTGCAAACTTTGTTTATTTTGAAAAAGAATTTTGGCTTTTGGTTTTTAGTTTTTAGCAAAAGCTAAAAACCAAAAGCCAAAAGCAAAAAAAAATCAACGTTTCCATATTATTAAAAAACATGAAAAGCTGTAAAAAAATAATCTTCAAAAAGATGACAATTTTTTGAAAAAATGATATAATTAAAAAAAAAGGGGATATGGCGGAATGGTAGACGCTTCGGACTTGAATAACAAGAATAAATATTCTTTTTTGAGCTTTTCTAAAGAAATTTAGAAAATGGAAGTTTTCAAAATCAGAGAAAAAATATTTCAATTTTGTTTTTTCCATCTAAGCAATAAATTGCTTTTGTTTAGAAAAGCAAATAAAAGAATTTTATAGAAAGATAAACGAAACTTTTTCACTTTTCTATAAAATTTTTGAATTATTTTTAATTCTGAACCTAGTTGTTTAATATTGTTAGCTTAAATAAATTTCTAATATTTAGAGAAAGACAGCGAATTAGCGGCGAGACAATAACTTAGCTGTTTAAGTTAAGATTTATAATAAACAAAAGGCACAGAGACTTTATGAAAATTATCTAAGAAAATTGTTTTTTGAAAGATTAAAGACAATGAAAACTTAGATAAAGAAAAAGTCCAAAAAATTCATTTTTAAGAAAATCCGTTGATCTTTTCGATCGTGAGGGTTCAAGTCCCTCTATCCCCAAAATGAAGTTAGAAACCAGAAGATTTCATAATCTTAAAGAACTTTTTTTGACCCTTTTTTAAAAAAAGGTTTTTGAATTTTCAAAAAAAAAGTTCAAAACTGAATATATATAAAATATATCAATGAATATTGAAATAAATTCAATATTCATTTTTCAATTTTTCAGTTTCATACATTATTTTTCTTTTTCTATTATGGTTGAACCTTTACTTTCAGGAATTGTATTAGGCTTAGTTCCAGTAACTATTGCAGGTTTATTTGTTACTGCATATTTACAATATCGTCGTGGAGACCAAGCAACTTGGTAATTTAAATAAATAAAAAAGATTTGTGATTTTGTAGTCAACAGATTTAAAATCACAAATCTTTTTTAGAGGAATTTTACTCATTGTTTTTTAACGATGTAAATTTTTTACATCGTAAATGAAAAAAACTATTGTTTTTAAACAAATTTTTTTATAAAAAACAAGAACAATATTCAAAAAAAAGAAAAAAAAGGGGTTATGCTAGTCCCCTTTGTACAACTTTGGCAGAGATTTTATTTTTTCGCTGAACCTTTTGTCGAAGCTAATTTTACTCCATATTTTGAACGACTTTGAACTCTATTTTTTACTCCAGCAGTATCTAAAGTTCCTCGAACAATGTGATAACGCACACCAGGTAAATCTTTTACCCTTCCTCCACGAACTAAAACAACAGCATGTTCTTGTAAATTATGCCCAATTCCAGGAATATAAGCAGTTACTTCGAATCCAGAAGTTAATCGAACACGTGCTACTTTTCGTAAAGCTGAATTTGGTTTTTTTGGAGTAACAGTATAAACACGTAAACAGATTCCACGACGTTGTGCACAAGATTTTAAAGCAGGAGCTTTTGTTTTTTTTGATACTTTTTTTCGAGCAGAACGAATAAGTTGTTGAATAGTAGGCATAAATTTTGTTTTCATATATTTTTCAATGAAAAATGAGAATATAGAAAAAAATGATTTTGAACTTTTCAAATCATTTTTGAAAAATGAAAAAGATAAATTTTCATAAAACTTCTTGTTAAAAAATTCTATTAAAATAAAAAAAATTTTATAGCATAAATTTTCTCATTCTTTTTTTTTTCAAGCTTTTGATATATCAAAAAATGTTGAAAAAATAAAATTGCATATTTGAAAAATTCACATTTCTCTTTTTGATAAAGAATGTTTTCTAGAGTAAAACTCTCTAAATAAAATAAATTCTCTATTTAAGTTTTCTTTTTTTCTAAAAAACTTAGTTTAAATAAAAAAATTGATTCTTTAATTATCTATTTCAAAATAAATTTGAATTGTCTATTCTTTACTTTTTTATTGAAAAAATTCTGATTTTTAGCTATTGCTTATTTTTTTAAGCTGTTGCCTGCGCTTGCAAGAAAAAGAGAATTTTCAAACAATAGCTAAAAATCACAAAAATAGAAAAAAAAAGTCAATTATTCTTTTCATAATCAAATTTATTGTTTTAGCAATAAATGAAATTAGAATGAAAATACTAAAGGATCAGGGAAAAATCTATTAATTTCAATTAATAAAGCTGCAGTAACTGTAAACCAAGCTAAAGCAACTACAGGAGCTGTAGATAAATAAGTAGTGAAATTTTTCATAAAAAATGCTTTTTATAATTGTTTCAAATATATTGGAAAAAAAAACTTTTTGTAAAAAGTTCTATTGATTTTAAGAAAATATGAAATTTTCAAATAAAAAAAACTTAGAACTTCACGAGTTTTTGAACTAAATTTCTTGCCTCCGGTTTTTCGTTTTTGGCTGTTGATGTCCCTATCCCCTTTGGAAAAGGGACATCAACAGCCAAAAACGAAAAACCAAAAGGCAGAAAATGAAAAATAATTTGAAACACTTTTCTTTCTTGGTGTTTATTCATAAATATGAATATTCTTTTGTTCTATTTTTCTTTGTTTTTCTGCGTGCAGAGACAAGAGACAGAAAAAATGCAAAATTTGCAAATTTATTCAAGAAAAAAACAAATAAAAAAAAACGACTTAAAACATGAAAAAATATACAATTTTTCTAAATATTAAGTCTTTACTTTGAAACATTTATTTTTGTCAAAGTAAAGACTAAAATAAGTTATGCTTTAGCCCTAACCTTGGGTTTTTTCCTGACCTGGGTTAGTTCGCGTCTAGGTAGCCTAGGCCTGGGTACTAAGCGGGGTGCTGGGCTTTGCCAGGGCCTTTGGTACCCTGGCAAAGGCAAAGGCCCTGCCAGCACAACTTTGTTATGCTAAGAAAAATTTTTAATGGTGATCTTCAACTGCTTCACCGATGTATGCTCCTGCTAATGTTGCAAATACAAGAGCTTGAATAGCACTTGTAAAACAACCTAATAACATAATAGGAATTGGAATAATTAGAGGCACTAAAGATACAAGTACTCCAACAACTAGTTCATCAGCAAGAATGTTCCCAAATAAACGGAAACTTAAAGATAATGGTTTAGTAAAATCTTCTAGCACGTTGATAGGTAATAAAAATGCTGCAGGTTGAACATAACGATTAAAGTAACCTAAACCTTTTTTACGGATACCTGCATAAAAGTAAGAAATTGATGTTAATAAAGCAAGAGCTACTGTTGTATTAATATCATTTGTAGGAGCTGCTAATTCTCCATGTGGTAATTCGATTAATCGCCATGGTAATAAAGCTCCAGACCAGTTTGAAACAAAAATAAATAAAAATACAGTTCCTAAATATGGAACCCATTTTAAATATTCTTCTTCACCAATTTGTGTTTTTGCTAAATCACGAATAAATTCAGTAACAAATTCAGTAAAATTTTGTAATCCATCTGGTGTTGACTTTAAATTACTATTTGCTAAGAAAGATAAAACAAAAATAACAGCTAAAACAAACCATGAAACTAATAATACTTGTCCATGTACTTCATAAGCACCTAATTGCCAATAAAAATGTTGACCAACAGAAACTTCTGCAATTTCTGAAATAGGATTTAGAAGAAAATCACTCATAAATTTTTAAATAACTACTTTATAATTTTTTATAAGTTGAACAAATTAACAAAAACATGTTTGCAATAATAACTTTATTATTCACAAACACCTGATTCACTTTTGCTAAATGAAAAAAGCTTTTTCATTTATTGAAAAAGTATTTAGACGAAATTTGAAAAATTTGTTCTTTATTAACAACCAAAAAATGACTTTTTTTCTAGAAAATTTTTCTATATCTGATTTTCAAAAACTTTTGCAGCTTAATTTCTCAAATAATTGAACAAGTTCATTTGTTCAAATGCTCAAGTTTCTTAGCTTGTCAATACGCTTTTGCCTTCCCCTCCCTTGCCTTTTGGTTTTTCCCTTTTGGCTGTTGCTTCCCATCCCCGTCCCCTGTCCCCATCCCCAAAGGGGAAGGGAAAGAAGCAACCCGTCCCCGTCCCCAAAGGGGAGGGGAGGGGTGGGGTGGGGAAGCGAAGAAGCAACCCGTCCCCTGTCCCCATCCCCAAAGGGGAAGGGGAAGAAGCAACCCGTCCCCAAAGGGGGTGGGGGTGAGAGTGGGGATAGGGAAGCAACAGCCAAAAGGGAAAAACCAGGGTAAATACCCAGGTTAGGGATGGCAAGCAGATCAATACTTCGCTACAAAACAAAGTACAAAACAATCTGTTTAGCATTTAGAAATAGTGCAAACTGCATAGTTTAACTACTAAGAGCATATCCATTTTTATAAGCTACTGCTGAGAAATCAAAAAAAAGAAAATTGTGTAAAATCAAATAAACAATGAAACAAAATTTTGCTGTTGTTAGCTATTGCTAACAAGAAAAAACTCATTTGCAATACTTTAATGATTATTCTAAATTCATGAAAATATTGCAAATTTTCAAATACAAAATTTTTTAAAACACTTGTTGTTTATTTGAAAAAAAAAGTAATATCTTTTTAAAAATTTGTAATTAAGTAACTACGTTACTTAACAAAGCAAATCAATTCTAAGTAAGAATCGATTTCGTATAATGATTTTTGGAATTTTTTTTTTCAAAAATTTTTTTCTAACAAAAAATAATGAGTCTTTTTTTGTTTTTTCGTTGTTTATGAATATTTGAAAAACGCATAAAAGTCACACAGAGAACAAAACAAAAATAGACTCATAGAAATGAATAAATTTTGAAAAAATTATAAAGAAGAACCTAAACCAACATAAGAACCATAGAAAAAGATTGCAAGAATACCAATAGCTGCTGTACCTACAACAGTTCCAATTAACCATAATGGGATACGTCCAGTAGTTCCTGTATTAGACATAAAAAAAGAATATTTAGATGTATATAGATAAATCAAGAAAAATTTTACATTCACTGAAATATTTTCAGTCTCTATAAAAAAAGAAATTTTCTTTATTTCTTGGGAATCTTTAGTTTTCTAAAAATGATAAAAAATTATTGAAAATTTCATTTTTCATGAATTCTAAATTTTTAGAAAAAGATAGCCTACAAATTTTTGTTTATTTGTTTATCTGTAAATAAAAAAATTCATTGCAACTTAAAAACAAAAATTGATTATTTAATGTTCAAAATTTCGTTTTGCAATCTTATTTAACCCAGTTTGTACTACTAAGCATGCACCGTTTGTATTGAATTGCTTATTCTATACTGTTTATGCAGTGCTTATCGAAACGAAATCTAGCTTCAAATAAAAGCTGCATCACCAGTATGTTCATTTTTAAACTCTCTTAGCTAAGATAAGTTTATAGCATACATACACTTTTTGTCGGGTTTCTTTGCCAGGATAGCCTGGGGCTGGGTGCTGGGCTTTGCCAGGGTATTTACCCAAGCTAGCCGGGTGCAGGGTGCTGCCCAGCACCCAGTACCCTGCTCCCGACCCCGGCAAGGGCCTTTTAAGAAATTGTGCTGAAATTGAATGCATGCTAACACGTGAACACTTGCAGTTAGAAAGTTACCAATGAATTTCATCTTTTTTAAAAACAAAGTGAAAAACAATTGATGTACTTGTTTTAGCAAACTCCTTAATATAATGAGTATCTCAAGTATAATGAGTATCTCATTAAATCTTTTTTCAAGTTTTTTTTAAGAAAACAGCTAGAATTTGATTTCTAGCTGTAAAAAAAGACAAAAAAATAGAAAAAAACACGAATGTGCTCAAAATTTGAATACTTTATTTATTGCTTGTTCATACATTTCTATAATGAAAACTTGTTTAAATATTTACACTCATTGTTAGAAATGTATTTTTTAATCCACAAAACAAAATAAAAAATATTGAAAACAATAATAAAGTAAAATGGAATAGGTCCATATATTATTTTTTATTTAAAAATTGACAAACAAATTAAAAAAAATAACTCACTTTTTTGAGCTTCCTTAAATTTTAGTGAAAAATTTTTGATTATTGACCATAATCTATTTTCATAGAATGTAAGTGACATTCTAAAAATATTCAGACTAAAATTTTTAAACGTTTAACTAGAACCATTTTTAGCTATTTAGGAAATTTTTTTATTCAAAAATCAAAAAAAGTATTTTTTGTTACATTGCCAAACTGATTTATATATCAAAAGAAGGTGAAAAAAAAGAATTCTTCTATAAATACTTAAAAAACCTCTAATAAGAAAAATTCAAGTTTTGTAAAATAAGTGGACTTTTACAAAACTTTTAATGTTTTATTTTCTAAACATGATTTTCCTTTAGAAGAATTTTTCTAGATTCCTTGAACTTTTTAAAAAAATCCTAAACAGAATTCATAAAAAAGCTTAATTCAAAGTCATTACACTTTAAATTTTTTTTATGTTCATGATTCATCAAAAAATGATTCGTTTTTTATGATTTTTTCTTTTTATTTAATGAAAATAAAAAGTTTTCAAATTCTATTTAAAATTTTTTTTTTTTTCAATAAATAGTCAAAATCAAAATCATTTTTTGCTAATGTTTAGCAACTCAATGACTAAACATTTGAATATTGTTGTTTCTAATAATTCGTTTCGCACCCACTTAACCAAATAAAAATAACACCTAATTGTCCAAAGTGAGCACTAAAAACTTTTCTTGAAATTTCTTCTAAATCACTTGTATGACTATCAAAATCATGAGCATCAGCATGAAGATTCCAAATCCAAGTAGTAGTGTTTGGACCTTTTGAAAGCGTTCTTGAGAAATGTCCTGGTTTAGTTGGAAAACTATTGAATTCATTTTTTATTCATTTTCTTTGAAAGGAATTCTGTTTGTATATTTTTGAAATTTGAATGAAATTTGAATTGTTTTATGTAAAAAACAATAAATAAAACTCAAAATTCTCTTATTTTGAATAAAAATAAAATGATTATTCAATTTTTCCTCAGAACCGTATGTGCTCTTCTCAAAGCTTACGGCTCTTATACTCATTTAATATAAGACTCATTATAGTATAATTGAATATTCATGAACTATTCATGAGAACATGTTTTCGAAATAATAGTCACTTTTTGCAGTCTATTTTAGACTGACAACTTTGTAATGAACATGACAAGAGTATTAAACTTTTTTTCTTTGGGAACGAAGTTTCTAAACATCTAACTTCGCTTGCTTGTCAGGTAGCTTTCTACTAAGCCATAAAAAGCTGCTACGAACTTGATTTTTTTGCCTTTTGGTTTTTGCAAAAGGTAAAAACAAAAAGTTTTGAAAATCAAAAACTCAATAGAAACAGTTTTATTCAAAAAAAAAAAAAATTTTTTTTAAGCCTCCGGCAGAAAAATAGAAAATTTGAAAAAAAATTTCGCCTTCGGTTTTAAGCTTTTGGTTGTTGCTTTTTCGTTTTTACCTTTTGCTTTTTAGCTGTTGCTGTCCCATCCACTTCCCCTGTCCCCATCCCCAAAGGGGATGGGGAAGAAGCAACCCACAGGGGATGGGGTTGGGGATAGGGGAAGGGGGAAGCAAAAGGCAGAAAAATAAATATTTCTTGAAAAAGAAAAAAGATTTCTTTATCAAGAAATATTTATTAAATAAAACAAATAAATTTTTTATTTGCTGAAATATTTTTTATAGAGCGTTACCACGAGGTAATACTTCTTCAGGGAATACTAAACGTTCGTGTGGTTGGTCTTGTGCAGCCATCCAAGCACGAATACCTTCATTTAAAAGAATGTTTTTAGTATAGAAAGTTTCAAACTCTGGGTCTTCAGCAGCACGAATTTCTTGTGATACGAAGTCATAAGCACGTAAGTTTAGAGCTAAACCTACTACACCGATTGCTGACATCCATAAACCAACAACAGGAACTAGTAACATAAAGAAGTGAAGCCAACGTTTGTTTGAGAAAGCAACACCAAAAATTTGTGACCAGAAACGATTTGCAGTTACCATAGAGTAAGTTTCTTCGGCTTGTGTTGGGTTAAATGCACGGAAAGTGTTCGCACCATCACCATCTTCGAATAATGTGTTTTCAACAGTAGCACCGTGAATAGCACATAATAAAGCAGCTCCTAAAACACCAGCTACCCCCATCATGTGGAATGGGTTTAAAGTCCAGTTATGAAAACCTTGGAAGAAAAGGATAAAACGGAAGATTGCAGCTACACCGAAACTTGGAGCAAAGAACCAACCAGATTGTCCTAATGGGTAAATTAAGAAAACTGAAACAAAAACTGAAATTGGTGCAGAGAAAGCGATAGCGTTGTATGGACGTAAGTTTACTGAACGAGCGATTTCAAATTGACGTAACATGAATCCAATTAAACCAAAAGCTCCGTGTAAAGCAATGAATGCCCATAAACCACCTAATTGACACCAACGAGTAAAATCACCTTGTGCTTCAGGACCCCATAAGAATAATAAAGAGTGAGCCATACTGTTAGCAGGTGTTGAAACAGCTGCTGTTAAGAAGTTACAACCTTCTAAGTATGAAGAAGCTAAACCATGTGTATACCATGATGTTACAAAAGTTGTACCAGTGAACCACCCTCCAAGTGCAAAATATGCACAAGGGAAAAGAAGAAGACCTGACCAACCTACAAATACGAAACGGTCTTGACGTAACCAGTCATCTGCATCATCAAACCATGTACGTTTTTCTTGATATGTACTACCAATCGCAATAGTCATTGCGTGATCTTCAAAATAATTTTATAGAGTTCATCTTTACGTAAAAAAAAAATTTGTATAAAACCTATTTATTTTTTTATTATACCATAATTTCAAAAATTACAAAATTGAAATTTTTTTAATATTTTGTCATCAGTCTAGTTTTGACTGCAATAAATTATGTGTTCAAATCAACACAAATAAAAATTTTTTCTCTAAACTTGATTTTTTCAATATTGATTTGTCTCCCTCAATAAAATTGCCAAATCAAAAAAATTTATTGCAAACTTCAATTTTAGATTTTCTCATTATTCGGAAAGGGAGGGATTCGAACCCCCGGTGACCGTAAAGCCACGCTGGTTTTCAAAACCAGAGCATTCAACCACTCTGCCACCTTTCCAATAAAAAATATTTTTTTATTTATTATAACAATAATTTCATGAAAAAATCAACTTCACTTTTTTTGTGTAAACTAAAAGTTTTCATTTTTTTTTTCATTGCTAAACAATTGAAAAATTCAATATTTTTTCAAATTTATTTTCTGTGAATAGAGAATTTTTGTTTTCATAAATTCTTCAAATTTTGTTAAAAAGAATAAATAATGATTATTCTTTTTAACAAAATTGAAATTCAAATGTTTGATTTTTTAATTATATACACTATACAAAACAAGTATACAAAATATTAAGAATATTTATTTACAACTTTTACTACTTGGAAACGAGCTTTTGCTCTTTTATATGCAAAATTTGCTTCAACTTTTTGTTTAACACCTTCTGCTTTTTCTAAATTTGTTTTTGCAATTTCAAAAGCATTTTTTGCTTCTTCAACATCAATAGTTTCAGCTGATTCAGCTTCATTTGCTAAAATTGTCACTTTATTTTTTTTTACAACAGCAAAACCACCCATTAAAGCATAAGAATTCCATTCTTCTTTCGTACGAACTAACATAGCTCCAACATCAAGTCCTGTAATAATAGGCGCGTGATTTTTTAATACACCCATTTCTCCAGTTTCTGTTGGCAGAATAATTTCTTCTGCTTGACCATTCCAAAAAGGTTTTTCTGGAGTTAAAATTGAAATTTGTAAACTCATATAAAAAAAATATATTTTACTTGTTAATATTCAGAATTGTACGTAAATTTTCATTGTTTGTCTGTTATAAATCTCATTTTTCACTCTTAGTTAAGTTTTTTTTCGATGAAAAACAGTGAAAAATTTCATTGAGCTTAAAATGTGGGCAAGTGCAAATTTTTTTTGATTTTCTAGTACAGTAACTCTATGTAAATTTATGTATTCTCTATTTGAGATTTCACTAATAAATGAAAATGTTTTTTTGAAAAATTTTAAAGAAAAAGATGTTTTTTTAACAAAGCTTGATGTAGGTTTTACTTTAGCAAATTGTATGCCAATGATAAAAAAGGTTGCGCTCGCCGTATTTTTTTGTTCGCTCTAGTTCCAGTAATGCTCACACTCGAGCGAACAAAAAAAGGCATGATTCAGGGCTGCTCGAGCTTAACGGCACTTTTTGAAAAGTTGTGTTAAAAAAAACCACATATATATTAAAAAAGAATCACAACTTAAATTTCATTACAAACTTAAAATCAAAAGATGTTATTGAACTATACTTGTGAAACTGCATTTAAAATAATTTGAGGTCGATTTGAATACATAGCATTATTTGCTGCAATTTTATGTAATTCTTCTCGTTTTTTCATTGCATTTCCTTTTTTTTCATAAGCATCTAAAATTTCTGTTTGTAATTTTACAACCATACTTTTTGCTGATTTTTTTTCACAAGATTCTAAAATCCAACGTAATGCATTTGCTTGCCCACGCTCAACTGAGCGTAAAATACTTGGGACCATTTGTACTGAACCAGCTCTACGTCTTGGTTGAACTTCAACTTTTGGCATGACATTTTCTAATGCTGCTTCAAAAACTTCAACTGGATTTTTTTGTGTTGTTTCACCAATATTTTGTAATGTATTATAAACAATTTTATATGCTAAAGATTTTTTTCCATTTTTCATAACACGATTTACTAACATATGAACTGAAGTGCTATTATAAATAGGATCTGGTAAAACTATACGTTTTTTTTTAATTGGACGACGAGGCATTTTTTTTGTTTTTTGATATTTTGAAAAATTTTAAACCGAATAGACAAAACCGCTGTTGATTTTTAAACAGATGAATCAACTTTGAAAACGGGACTGACGGGACTCGAACCCGCAACTTCCTCCGTGACAGGGAGGTGCTCTAACCATTGAACTACAATCCCTTTCAAATTTTGAGCTGTGCCTAATTGACACTTGTCAAAACGAAAAAAATGATATTTTGTTGAATATTGTTTTTTTCTACTACTTTTTTTGCAGAATTCTACAGAAATTTCTTTTTTGTATTTTAACTTGTTTAAGAGTTTTTTGCAACTTTCAAAAAAGAAAGTTTTTGATATTTCTCTTTAACTTAGCATAAAAAACGAATTTTTATACTAAGTTAAAGAGAAAAAAGGAAAAAAACTTTTGCCTTTTGGTTTTTACTTTTTAGCTGTTGCTTCCCATCCCCTATCCCCTTCCCTAGCGAAGCAACCCTTCCCCTTTGGGGATGGGGCTAGGGCTGGGGGGAAGCGAAGCAACAGCCAAAAGGGAAAAACGAAAAACCAAAAGCAAAAAAGTAGAAACGTTCATCAAAAATTTTATCCAACAGCAATAATACGTGCTAAGAAGAACGACCAAGTTGTTGCGATACCACCTAATAAGTAGTGAGCAACACCTACAGCACGTCCTTGTGTAATGCTTAAAGCACGTGGTTGGATAGAAGGAGCTACTTTTAATTTGCTGTGAGCCCAAATGATAGATTCAATAAGTTCTTGCCAGTAACCACGTCCACTGAATAAGAACATTAAAGAGAATGCCCAAACGAAGTGAGCCCCTAAGAACATTAAACCATATGCTGAAAGTGCTGAACCATAAGATTGGATTACTTGAGAAGATTGTGCCCAAAGGAAATCTCTTAACCAACCGTTAATAGTGTTAGCACTTTGTGCAAAGTTTCCACCAGTAATGTGAGAAACACCGTTTGCAGTTACAGTTCCCCAAACATCAGATTGCATTTTCCAGCTAAAGTGGAAGATAGCAATTGATAATGAGTTATACATCCAGAAAAGGCCTAAAAATACGTGGTCCCAAGCAGAAACTTGACATGTACCTCCACGACCTGGACCATCACAAGGGAAACGGAATCCTAAATTTGCTTTGTCAGGAATTAAACGTGAACTACGAGCAAATAAAACACCTTTTAATAAAATTAAAACAGTTACGTGAATCGTAAATGCATGGATGTGGTGAACTAAGAAGTCAGAAGTCCCTAATGAAATAGGCATCATTGCTACTTTTCCACCAACAGCAACAACATCCCCACCCCACGTAGCACTTGTTGCTGATAAAGCAGTAGGTGCTGTTAATTGAGGTGCTAAGAAATGAGTTTTTTGAATCCATTGTGCAAAAACAGGTTGTAACTGAATAGCTGTATCAGAGAACATGTCTTGCGGACGACCTAAAGCACTCATAGTGTCATTGTGAATATATAACCCAAAACTGTGGAAACCTAAGAAAATACAAACCCAGTTTAAGTGTGAAATAATAGCATCACGGTGACGAATTACACGGTCTAATAAGTTGTTATAATTATTTGTAGGATCATAATCACGAACCATAAAGATAGCAGCGTGAGCACCAGCACCAACAATACAGAAACCACCAATCCAAGTGTGGTGCGTGAATAATGAAAGTTGTGTTCCATAATCTGTAGCTAAATAAGGGTACGGAGGCATTGAATACATGTGATGCGCTACAATAATTGATAATGACCCAAATAACGCTAAATTAATAGCTAATTGAGCATGCCAAGAAGTTGTTAAAATTTCATAAAGACCTACGTGTCCTTCTCCTGTGAACGGACCTTTGTGTGCATCTAGAATTTCTTTCATTGAATGCCCAATTCCCCAGTTTGTACGATACATGTGACCAGCAATTAAGAATAAAACAGCAATTGCTAAGTGGTGGTGAGCAGTGTCACTTAACCAAAGACCACCAGTTACTGGATTTAACCCACCGTTAAACGTTAAGAAATCGCTATATTCACCCCATTGTAAAGTGAAAAATGGTGCTAATCCTTTTGCAAAGCTTGGGTATAAATCTTGCATAATTTCACGGTTTAATAAAAATTCATGTGGTAATGGAATTTCTTTCGGATCTACACCAGCATCTAATAACTTGTTAACTGGTAAAGAAACGTGAATTTGGTGACCAGCCCAACTTAAACTTCCTAAACCTAATAAACCTGCTAAATGGTGGTTTAACATTGATTCTACGTTTTGGAACCATTCTAATTTAGGAGCAGCTTTATGGTAGTGGAACCAACCGGCAAAAAACATTGCTGCAGCCATAACTAAACCGCCAATAGCTGTAGTATATAATTGTAATTCACTAGTAATACCACTTGCTCTCCATAATTGGAAGAAACCAGAAGTAATTTGAATACCTTGGAAACCTCCACCAACATCACCGTTTAAAATTTCTTGACCTACTACAGGCCATACAACTTGTGCACTTGGTTTAATATGAACAGGATCGCTTAACCAAGCTTCATAGTTTGAAAAACGTGCTCCATGGAAATACATAGTTTGGTAAAAGAGAAATTTTCTGCCATGCCTTCTCTAGAGAAGGCATGCAGGCAGTCATTTAAATTATTTTCATAAAAATTTCAAAAACGAATTTTGCTGCGGCTTGTCGGCACTTCGCTAACAAAAAAAAATTTTTCGTTTAAAATTCTAGAAAAAAAATAAGAAAAATGTTCTATTTTCTGTTTTCCAACAAATCCGTACATGCAATTTGCACTGCATACGGCTTTCATTCGTGTATAAAAAAATGTTGTCTAAATTATTGAGACTCGTTAAAAAGTCAAAAAAAAATAACTTTATTTGTGTTCTAAAATGGGTTACCTAGGACTCGAACCTAGAACTTATCGGTTAAAAGCCGAGTACTCTACCATTGAGTTAGTAACCCAATGAAAATTGTGTTATTTTCACAGAAAAAACGTTTTTTCATATTTGATTTCAATTTTTTTATGAAAAAATGTTGTCTACTAAATAGACTGATAAACTTGTTTCATCTTTAATAACTACAAAATGGATATTCTATTCATTTTCTTTTTTAAACAAAATGAATTTTCTAATATATTAACAAAAAGTTTTTGTTTTTTCAAGATTTGAATTTTACGTTTTTTTATTTTTGAGATTTCATTTGAACATTCTTTTTCATAAACACTAGAAAATTATAAAGTGAGTTTAATAAATTTGAAAATATTTAAAAAGGATTGTTAAAATTTTCTTTATAGAGTTTTAACAATCCTTTTTAAGAAAAATTAAAGATTTCCACCACGAGCAGCTAATAATACAACTACTAAAGGTCCTGCTGCAAGAATTAAAACTAAACTAGTAAGTTGAAGAACGATTTCAAAATTCATAAAAATTCATGAACATAATTTTAGAAGAAAATCAATCAAAACAGTGAAAGAATTTTTTAAAGAGAAAAGAGTTTTTGATTTTTTTCATTTTTCTTCCTTAAAAAAAAGTTTTTAATAAAAACAGTCAATTATGCATTGACAGCTTCTTTAGCTGCAAACATGATTTCAAGTGTAATGAATTTTTTTTGATTTTGACTGGCAAATTTTTCGACATTTCTTTTGACTTTTCCACGCACAAATCCAGGAATTCGAGATAATTCTTGTAAAGCATCTTTTGACCATTCTAAAGCATGATCAGTTTCTTGATTTTGTTGAAAACTCGATTTTGTATCATGACCATTAAAAATTTCAAGAAGATGATCTTCCATTCCAAGTGTAAATGAATTATACACTAAATCTGCAATTTGATTCGTTCCTTCATAACCTAAGAAAGGTCGATAACCTAACGGAAAATTTTGAATATGTACAGGAGCAGATATTACTCCACAAGGTATATCTAAACGTTTTCCTACGTGACGTTCCATTTGTGTTCCAAAAATAGCAGCTGGTTCTAAGCGTGAAATCATATCCCCGACTTGCGTATGGTCTTCAGTTATTAAAATTTCATCACAAAATCCTGTAACTTGTTCTCTAAACCAATCCGCATCATGTTTACAATAAGTACCTGAACAAAGAATTTGAATTCCCATTTCACAAGCTAAAATTTTCGTCATACAAGCAGCATGTGTAGCATCTCCAAAAACAACTGCTCTTTTTCCAGTTAAATTTTGACAATCGATAGATCGAGAAAACCAAGCAGCTTGAGACACAAATTGTGTTTGTTCTTGAATATATTTTTGAAAATTTTTTTCTGTCTCTGCCTCTGCTGCCATCCCCATCCCCTGTGGGGAAGGGGAAGGGGAATGGAAAGAGGAAGGGGAAGGTAAAGGAGGCAGCAGAATATTTTGATTTTCAGATGAAGACGTTTTTTTTGTTTCTAAAGAATTGAGAATTTGTGATTTTAAAAGATCTTCAATTTCATGAATGAATTGAGCTGTGTTTAAAATTCCCATAGGAGTTGTTGAAATATAAGGCATCTGAAATTCATTTTTCAAATACATTGCTGTCATTAAACCAACTTCACGATAAGGAACAATATTAAAATGAGCTTTAGGAAGATTTTTAAGATTCGTAACATTTCCTCCTTCAGGAATAATTTCATTAATTTCAATTCCTAAATCCATTAATAAACGTTTCAATTCTCGACAATCATGTAAATTATGAAATCCTAATGTAAAAATACCTAAAATATTTGCAGAAATTTTTTCAGTTTTTGAAAAAGCAAAATTTTCTTTTTTTGCTTTTTCAATATAAAAACGAACAATTTGTTCTAAAGTACGATCCGCTGCTTGAAATTCATTTACACGGTAATGGTTTACATCAGCTAAAAGCACATCAGCATGCGAGTCTTTTAGAGTTAATGCACGATTTACAAAATTTTGTAAATCTTCTTGCAAAATACTAGAGGTGCATGTTGGAGTTAATACAATTAAATCTGGTTGTTCTTCTTTATCTTTTCGAGTGATATTTTCAACCACTTTTTCTTGTGAACCTCGAGCTAGTACATGTCTATCTACAATGCTCGCTGTGACAGGAGTAAAATCTCTTTCACGTTCTAACATAGAACGCATTACATTAAAATAATCATCTCCTAAAGGGGCATGCATAATAGCATGCACATTTTTAAAAGAACTTGCTACTCGTAATGTTCCCAAATGAGCTGGACCGGCATACATCCAATAAGCTAATTTCATTTTTTTTTTGATTTTTTTTTTATTTATAATTCAAACTATAAAAATATTTTATCATAAAAAAAAAAGATTTTCTAATTTTTCCTGCATGCATGACAACCCTAGCCTGGCAAGGGTAAATACCCAGGCAAAGGCCCTGGCAACCCAAGCAAAGGCGTGGCAGAGGCATGGCAGAGCCAAAAAATTTTCTCAGTTTTTTCTTAGCAATTTTTGAATTTTATCTTGTAAAACAAGACACTCTGATTTATTTTCAAATTCTGTGCTATTTTTTACGTTTTCTAAATAAAAACGAGAAGCTTACAAACAATTTGTATTATTTAAACTAAAAGAAATATTTTATGAATTTTGAAGACAAGTCAATAATAAAGATTGTATTTCGTTTTTATCAGATTTATGTTGTAGGTCTTTTTGCTTGTTTGCATAAAAAAAAAAAACAAAAATGTTTCAGGAACGTCAAAATTGCATATATGGCTATCTCCATTTTGTTTAAAAAAGCATTCAAATACAAATCTCTACTGTATTTTGTGAGTTTCTGTTGAATTTTGATTTTCAACAATTTGTTTGTAAATATTTTGTTCAAAAAAAGCAAAACCATAGAAAAAAACTGAAAATTTCATCATTTTTTTTACCTAAAAATAAACAGCAAGTTTTCTTGAGCTTTTGCCTTTTGGTTTTTACTTTTTAGCCGTTGCTTCCCATCCCTATCCCCATCCCTGCCCCCATCCCCTAGCGAAGCAACCCAAAGGGGTGGGGAAGGAGAAGAAGCAACCTCATCCCTATCCCCATCCCTAGCGAAGCAACAGCCAAAAGGAAAAAAGAAATATATATTTCTACAAAAAATTTGTAAATACGATAAAAAGAATAAATCTTTTATGAAAAACAAATGTTTTTGAAAAAATTGACAAAATAAATTCTCTATACTATAATAGTAGAGTACTATAATAATAATATAGAGTACTATAATAATATAGTACTCTATATTATTCAGAATAAAATGCGCACGCAGGATAGAGCAGTCTGGTAGCTCGTGGGGCTCATAATCCCAATGTCGCAGGTTCAAATCCTGCTCCTGCAAAATTTATATATAGAATATAAAAGATAAAAAAAACCTTCTTTCGAATATAAAATTTTTTCTTTTTTTGAAATTCTCAATCTTCTTTTGATTTTATTTTTTTGAAATAAAAATGTCACATATTGTAAAAATTTATGATACTTGTATTGGTTGTACACAATGTGTACGTGCTTGTCCGTTAGATGTTTTAGAAATGGTACCTTGGAATGGTTGTAAAGCAAATCAAATGGCTTCAGCACCACGTACTGAAGATTGTGTTGGTTGTAAACGTTGTGAAACTGCATGTCCAACTGATTTCTTATCAGTTCGTGTTTATTTAGGTTCTGAAAGTACTCGTAGTATGGGTCTTTCTTATTAATTCCATTAGAAAAATATTTATGGCAGCATGAAAAATGCTCTATTATAGCTAGCTTGTTAGGTTGTCTAGCTTGCTAGCTAATTTTGTTTCGAGGTTCGTTCTTTTTTTCTTTAAGAAAAAAGGTTGAAGTAAGAACTTATTGTTAGCTTTGTTAACAAAATTCAAAAAAACCATTTTTCTTTTTCTCTCGAACGCTTATTTACTTTAGTAAGTAAACACTTTTTATTTTCTCCTTTTTGCTTGGTAGGCAAAAAAAATCAAAAATTTTAATACTATTTATAAAATAAGTGTTCTTACTGAAAATAATGTCAGCTTAGTTTTCAAAATTGATTTCTATTTATTTATATTAATTAATGATATATTATTGAATATTTTTAGAAAAATAGAAAAAAATTCAAATTTTTATAAAATTCGCTTCTAGCTTCTTTTTTCTTTATGTTTGTTTATTCATTTTTTCTAATCAGAAAACTGAATATACTAAAATAAAGAAAAAATGAATTTTAAAATGAGTATAAATAAATTTTATGTTAACAATTACAAGTTATGTTGGGTTACTTTTTGCAGCTTTAGGTTTTACTTTAGGTCTTTATTTTGGTTTAACGAAAGTTGTTAAATTAATTTAATACTATTTAAATTAAATAGTATTAAAAATTTTTCTATTTAATTTATAAAACTTTTGAAATTTCATAAAAAAATAATTTTTGACTATTATTTTAAAATGGAAATAGTCAAAAATTATTTTCTTGATATATTTTAGATATTTTTTATTTTTTCATCTTCAAAATTTTGAAAAAATATTGATGAAAAAAAAAAAGAATGATAAAATTTATTAAATAAATGTTCAAAAAAAAAAAAGCTGTTTTCATTTAGCTCTAAACAAAAAAATGAAATCAAAAACTTTATCCTTAGTAGCTCAGTGGTAGAGCGGTCGGCTGTTAACCGATAGGCCGTAGGTTCAAGTCCTACCTGAGGAGATATTTGTTTTTACTTCGTAAAACAAAGAATAAATATGTTATTTTATTCCAGAAAATAATCCGTAATTTCGAATAATTCAATTTCTCGTTGTTGTTTATAATAAAATTGTTCAAAAATTTAGCTTTATTGAAAAGCTGTAATGATTTACAGCTGCTTATTTATGTTCATAGAGTAAATAAAAAAATCATATTTTTTATTTTTGTCTACAAAAAAAACTTTTTTTCTCAATGTTTTTTAGATACGAAGAAACATTTGCATATTTCTTTGCCTCCGGCAGAAAAACAATGTTCTAGAATAAAAATAAGCAAATAGGTGCTTTTCAAAAGAAAACGCTTAGACGTTGAGTTTATCAATAATAAAGAATATTCAGAAATTTTAAAAAGATTTCAAATATTTTGAAAAACGTTTATTTAGAAAATAATAATTTCAAAATCATTTTTTTTCTATGAGTTTTTTCAGTTTGCTTTAATAGCAGCATTTTTACAGTGCAAAAATTTGTTGCAAGCTTCAATTGCTAAGTCAAAAAGCAAACAGGCGCACTTTTTTCAAAGTGAGTTGAGCATTTCTTCAACTTTTTTTTGATAAACGATGAAATCATGCTTGTTTTTTTTTTAGCGGCAAGCCTAGCACAATTTTTCAAAAAGTTCTATACAAAGCTTTTGGCACAAAGTTTTTGCTTTAAATTGCTGAGCTAGTTATCAAACTCTAAAAATATCATCAAAATTCAATAAAAAAATGAAAAAAAAAACAAGATGAAAATTTTATGGAAAATCGTCAAAAAAATGTGCCAAAAAAAAAATTGAAAGGAAATTTTTCAAAAACACAAAGAGAACGTTCTTTTTTAAATAAAGAAAAAAATAACATGATTAAACAAAATTTACAACCTGGTGATATTATCACAGTCAAAATCAATGCTTTAGGTTCAAAAAATATTGGAGTAGCTGAATTAAAAAATGGCTACACCGTATTAGTTCCGAATACTAACTGTGGTGAAAAAGTTCAAGTGAAAGTTGAAAAAATTGTTTTTCCTACAGTAGGGAAAATTTCAAATTCTTTTCCTAATCAAAAAATGAAATATGTTATTGCACGTTTAAACAATACGGTTCAGAAAGAATCAAATTTTGAACAAACAGCAAATTCATTAAAGTTTGATTTCCAAGTTGGACAAAAATTAAAAGTGAAAATTGCAAAAAAAGGACCAAAAAATTCAGGATTAGTTCCAATTTCAAAAAATTTTGTTTTTATCGTTCCAAACACAAAAGTAGGTGAAAAAGTTGTTGTAGAAATTCAAAAAATTAAACAAAATTATGCATTTGCAAAACCAATTCTTTCTTCAAGTTCATCTAATAGTAAAAATACATTAGCACAACAACAATTAAATACATTAGAAAATTTCATGTATTCAAAAAATGATACTATTGGTCAACAATTTCATATCGTTATTCCTTCATCAGCTAAAACATTTTACAATTATTTCGTTCTAAAAGTTAATGGAAGATTAATGTTTGTAAAAAAATCTTTAGGTGTTCGAATTCAAAATACAGTAAAAATTCAAATTCAAAAAGCAACCAAAAATTTTGCTCTTGCAAAAATTTTAAAAGTTTCGCCTATTTCTTCTCTTGAGAAAAAATCAATGGAAAAAGAAACTCTTCAAAAAATGATTAGCTCAAGCATGCATTTTGGGGAAAAAGCTATTCGTTGCAATGCAAATATGAGAAAGTATATTTGGTATCGAAAAAATTATGGTATGTACCAAAATTTATTACCTAAAGAAGCTTTTTCTCTGCCATCTTTATCCCCAGCCCCAGCCCCTTCGGGGACGGGGACAGGGACGGCAGAAAAAGCTATTCATCCTGCCGTGGAGCCCAGCTCGTTTACAAAACAATTCAAAAAGTTTACAACTGCTGCAAAAAAACCAATGATTAAACGTGGCCGTCATATTTTAAATGTGTTAAAAACACAACGTTGTTTCAATAGAGCATTAAAACAATTGGCAAAATATGCAGCAAAAGGAAAAACATTTTTATTTATTGGAACAAAAAAACCAGCTTCTTCATTAATCGCAAAAACAGCATTGTTAAGTAACACTTCTTTTTTCGTGAATACACGTTGGTTAGGTGGAATGTTAACAAATTGGAAAACAATTTTAAAATCAATTTCGCAAATTCGTCCAATTTTAAAACAAAAACAAAAAATTCTTCAAAAAATTTTAGAAAAACGCCAAAAAATTCTTACTCGTTTATTTAACAAAGTTTCTTTATTAAGAAAGAAAAGTCAAAAATTCATGATGAAAGGAAAATATTTAATTCGACAAATTCTTATTTCTAAAAACTTCTTGATCGAAAGAAGCCGAAAATTATTCCAAACAAAAAACGCAATTCTTTCTTCAAACATGGTTCTATTAAATGCTTCAAAAAAATTCAAAATGAAAAAAATGCAAATTTTAAAACAAATGCAACAATTAGAATTAAGTGCTGCAGAAATTTTAAAACAAAAACAACAACTAAAAAAAGTCATGCTTTCAAACATTACAAAGTTTGATGAAATTTCTCAATTCTTCGTTATTGGACAAGAACTGGTTCAGTTAAAAAATTCACTTGAAACACAAGGTGATAAAAAATTCGTAGCCGTTTCATATGAAAAACTTTTAGCAATCAAAGAATCTGGTTCAACTGAACAAAATTCTGCACAATTCCAACAAAGTATTCCAAATCCTTCACAAGAATTGTTTAAAAAAATGATTTCTCTTGTTTCAACGTTAAGAAAAGAAGATGTTCGTTTTGTATCGACTATGTCTGAAAAAAATTCTAAAACAAACAACTCAAATCGTTCAAAATCAAATGAAAAACTTGAGAATACAAATTTAAACGCACCTACTTCAACACAAAGAAAAACAATTCTTTTAAGTAAATTTTTCACAAAATTTATTTTATTCTTACCGTATTTAAAAAATTCTATGCAAATTTTAAGTTTACGTTTTCATGAACAAGAAAAAATGCTTGCAGAATTAAATTCTACTTTTGCAAAAGTTGTTGAATCACAAAATGCATTAAAACAACTTTATAAAAAAGTTGTTTCTCAATTATCGATTGTTTTTTCAAAATTTATGGCTCAAAAACAAAACTTCCAAAAATTCCAAAAAAATTTAAAACAGTTTACATCAGAAGAACGTTTATTAAAATTTTTATCAAAATTACGATATTTACCAACATCACAAACAAAAATGTATGAAACAATTGAATTGTTTATGAAAAAATTTGTGGATCCTAAATTAACATATCCAATGGAACAAATTTATGATCAAAAATTAAAATTTACTTCTAAAAAAATTGCAGCTACACGTAAACAAAAATGGCAACGTTTAGAAAAATATTTTGGTGGAATTACAAAAATGGCAAAAATGAACACAAAACAAATTTCTAAAAATGTAGCTATTATTATCGGTCAACAAGAAGAAATGAATGCAGTTCATGAATGTCGAAAATTAGGTATGAAAATTTTTGCTGTAGTAGATACAAACTGTAATCCTAAATTTGTTGATCATATTATTCCTGCTAATGATGATTCTAGAAACTCGATTAAATACATTTTAGGTGAAATGTTAACTTATATTCGATTAGGACAAAAATTACGTCGAAAAGTTTTAATTCGTGCAAAACTTCAAAATACTAAAAAAAGACGTCTTTCATTAAATTCTTCTTATTAAGAAATAATGAGTATTTTTATTAGAAGAAACTTTTTCGTTTTTTTACAACAATTTTGTTTATAAACGAAAAAGTTTTTTCCAAGAAATCAAAAATCAAAGTTTCGTTTATTTTACTGTTTATCTATTTACTTTTAAAATATTTTTGCAGCATGCCCCCAACCTGCCAGTCGAATGCAAACCTACGCATGTTTTTATTGTTCGCTCTAGTACCAGTTTGACTAGCCCTAGAGCGAACAATAAAGAACAACTATTAAGCAGCCTGTATTTTTCCCCCATCCTTAGCCTGGGTAAATACCCTGGCTAGGGTTGCTTCTTCCCCTATCCCCTGTGGGGAAGAAGCAACCCAAAGGGGATGGGGACAGGGGATGGGGATAGGGGATAAGCAGCCTACGAGCAAATTCACGGGTTTTAACCTCTTAATGTTTATCGGTTGCTTTCAAGTACAAGCTTTCTGCCAAAGGAAAAACAGGCAACTAAGTTAAGGTGTTTACTAATGTTTCTAAACCAGAATTTCCTGCTAGGGCAAAAACTTAAGCAGCCAAGTTAAGCTCGGAGGTAAGCTGTGCCATCTTTTTTAGAAATAAAAAAAAAGTGAATAGAAAAATTTTAAATAAAATCAATGATCAAATTATCAAATTTATAGATATTTTCATATCTATAAATTTGATTTTTTAAAGTTGCGATTTTTTATTATATTAATAAAAAATTGTTGAAAAAAAATAGAATATGATATAATAAAGATATTATAAATTTAAATGGCTGAAAAAAAAAAAAAATATGAATATCTCAAAGAAAACTTCTTCAAATGAAAAAAATAGTGAATCTAATTTAACACGCGATGTTCAAAAAAATAAACAAAAAAAACAAAAAAAATTGGTTGATATGGAAGGTTTAGTGACACATAATTTATCAAATGGAAAATTTCGATTAAAACTTGAAAATGGCGTAGAAGTAATTGGTCATTTATCAGGAAAAATTCGCCAAAATCGAATTAAAATTGTAGTTGGAGATAAAGTGACAGTTGAACTCAGTCCATATGATTTAACAAAAGGGAGAATCACTTATCGTCATCGATAAATTTTCATTTTTTTATTATTGCATAGTATTTACAATTATAATGTTTCTTTTTTTATGCAACAAAAACTTTTTGTATAAAAAAAGAAACATTCCAATAAATTTTTATTTTTGAAAATTTTTGATGAAAGAATTTTTTTTTTAGTATATAAAAAAAAACAATAAAAATTCACAAAATATCAAAATATTATAGAAAACCAAAATTTCTCAATAAAAATTGAAAAAAAAACAGCGATCGCCTTATTTTTTTATGAGTTTTTTGGCTTGTTCCGCTTTTCTTTTTTGGTAGCAACCTTTGATTGTTACTTTTTAGCTATTGCTGTCCCCATCCCCAGCCCCTTTGGGGACGTGGACGGGGATGGGAAGAAGCAACCCTAGCGAAGCAACCCGTCCCCGTCCCCTTTGGGGCTGGGGCTGGGGGTGGGAAGCAACAGCCAAAAGAGAAAAACAAAAAGGATAAAATTTTACGTTTTTATTAAAAGGTAAAAACAGAGCAAAAAGGCGAACAAAAAAACAGGCTGTTGCCAGGATTGCTAGCGCACCTTTTTTCTTTTAAAAGGTGCTGAAAAAATGATAAAAATAAAAAAGGAGAAATAGAATTTTATCAAAAAATTGGATTTTTTTGTTTTGTAAATTTTTTTTTATGATAAAATAAAAGATGTTCTCTAAATTTGTTTAGAAACGAAAAAAATAAAATGAGGAATCATAATTCAAAAAAAATCAAAAATTTCTTTCAATTTTTTGAAAATTTGATTTTTTGTTTATATTTTTTTTTGAATATTGTTGAAATTGAATTTTTTTCGGTGAGCTGTCGTCAGAAAAAGACAGCTTACAAAAGTTTTTAATAACGTTGTTCAATGTAGTATATTTATACATACTCTAAAAAAAATTTTTCCATAAATTTAAGGAATTAAGTAAACAAAAATTCTTTCATTAATTTTCAATGGGCTTACCTTGGTATCGTGTACATACAGTAGTTATTAATGACCCAGGGCGATTAATTTCTGTGCATTTAATGCACACTGCATTAGTTGCTGGTTGGGCTGGATCAATGACACTTTTTGAAATCGCTGTTTTTGATCCTTCAGATCCCGTATTAAACCCAATGTGGCGTCAAGGTATGTTTGTTTTACCTTTTATGACACGTTTAGGTGTTACGCAATCATGGGGGGGATGGACAATTAGCGGTGAAACTGCAACAAACCCAGGTATTTGGAGTTATGAAGGTGTAGCTGCATCTCATATTATTTTATCTGGTTTATTATTCTTAGCTTCAGTTTGGCACTGGGTTTATTGGGATTTAGAATTATTCCGCGACCCAAGAACTGGAAAAACTGCATTAGATTTACCAAAAATTTTTGGTATTCACTTATTCTTATCAGGTCTTTTATGTTTTGGTTTTGGTGCTTTCCACGTAACTGGTTTATTTGGACCTGGTATTTGGGTTTCAGATCCTTACGGTTTAACAGGAAGTGTTCAACCAGTTGCTCCATCTTGGGGAGCGGATGGGTTTGATCCTTTTAACCCAGGTGGTATTGCAGCTCACCACATCGCAGCTGGTATTTTAGGTGTTTTAGCGGGATTATTCCACTTATGTGTTCGTCCTTCTATCCGTTTATACTTTGGTTTATCTATGGGAAGTATCGAAACAGTATTATCAAGTAGTATTGCTGCTGTTTTCTGGGCAGCTTTCGTTGTAGCAGGGACTATGTGGTATGGTTCAGCAGCTACTCCGATTGAATTATTTGGTCCAACTCGTTATCAATGGGATCAAGGTTTCTTCCAACAAGAAATTCAAAAACGAGTTCAAACAAGTTTAGCAGAAGGTGCTTCACTTCCTGAAGCTTGGTCAAAAATTCCAGAAAAATTAGCTTTCTACGATTATATTGGAAATAACCCTGCAAAAGGTGGTCTTTTCCGTACAGGAGCTATGAATAGTGGAGATGGTATTGCTGTAGGTTGGTTAGGTCACGCTGTATTCAAAGATCAAGAAGGTCGTGAACTTTACGTTCGTCGTATGCCTACTTTCTTTGAAACATTCCCTGTTTTATTATTAGATAAAGATGGCGTTGTACGTGCTGACGTTCCTTTCCGTCGTGCTGAATCTAAATATAGTATTGAACAAGTTGGTGTTTCTGTGACTTTCTATGGTGGTGAATTAGATGGATTAACATTTAATGATCCAGCTACAGTTAAGAAATATGCTCGTAAAGCACAATTAGGAGAAATTTTTGAATTTGATCGTTCAACATTACAATCTGATGGTGTTTTCCGTAGTAGTCCGCGTGGTTGGTTCACTTTTGGTCACGTTTGTTTTGCTTTATTATTCTTCTTTGGACATATTTGGCATGGTGCTCGTACAATCTTCCGTGATGTATTTGCTGGTATTGATGATGATCTAAATGAAAGTTTAGAATTTGGTAAATACAAAAAACTTGGTGATACTAGTTCTGTTCGTGAAGCTTTCTAATTTTTTTTTTCCTAACAAAGGAAATTTTTTATTCAACTTTTGATTTTTATCCTTTTTGCTTAGCTTGGTTTTGACTTTTTATTTTCAATAAAAAGCTGTTGCTTAACAAAGAGGATAAAATCAAAACTGAAAAAAACATTTTTGCTTATAACAAAAAAATTTTTTATACAAAATCAAAAGTTATTAAATTAAAATTGCAAAAATCAAAAAAACATTAGAATCGTTTAAAATTTTTTCTAAGTTGTTAAAAGTAAGTTTTTACCTTTGTAGACTAATAAAACTTTGTTATTTCATAAAAATTCTGTAGAAACTTTTTGTAGCATCTGCAAGTTTAGCTGTTGCTTCTTCCCATCCCCACCCATCCCTTTGGGGATGGGTGGGGATGGGAAGAAGCAACAGCTAAAAAGTAAAATAACAAAGGTTGCAAGTCAAACAACCACTAAAAAATAAAACGAATTCTAAGAGATGGGTCTGGATTTTTCCAAGCAAAAGAATTTTGTATTTTGTTTTCATTTTCATAATCAAAAGTTTTTTATTTAGAATTGAAAACGTATTTTGTATTTTTCCAAAGAATTTTTTGGAATTTTATATGAAATTGAAAAATTTATAGGCTTTGTCTAAAAAAATACAAAATTTGTCATTATTATTCTCAAAAATCAATATATTTGTTAACCACATTTCATTTTATGGAAGCATTAGTTTATACTTTTTTATTAATTGGAACATTAGGAATTATCTTTTTTGCTATTTTCTTTAGAGAACCACCACGTATGGTAAAATAATCAAAATTTTCTTTTTTTTAATGAGTGAAAGAAATGTTCATACAATTTCTTTCACTCATTTGTTTACAACAAAAAATTTTTGTAGAGATTTTTGACTTTTTTTATTTGTTTTTCTTAAAATCAAAAAAGAAAAGTTTTTTTCTATTTAAGAATTTTAATTCTTAAACACTTCAAATTTTGATTTTTTTTCACATAAAAAATCAAATTTGATTTTTCTAAAAAAGTATAAGATTTTTGAATTTCTTATACTTTATAAAATAATTATATTTAAAAAAAGATATTTAGTCTTCATGTTCTTCAAACGGATCTCTCAATTTTTTAGAGGGAGGTCCAAAACTCACGTAAACCGAATATCCTGTTGCACTTAGTAAAAGAAACCATAAAAAAAAGGTAAAGAAAAAAGCAGGACTATCCATAATTTTTCTATTAAGTAGAAGTTTTTAAAATTTATTCTCCAATAATAATATTATGACAGAAAGTAAAAAAAATCAAAATTTATTTAAAAAAATGGCAACTGGAACTACTTCAAAAGCTAAATCAAGCTTCTCAGATGCACTTCAAGAACCAGGTATTGTAACTCCTTTAGGAACTTTATTAAGACCGTTAAACTCTGAATCTGGGAAAGTATTACCTGGATGGGGAACAACTGTTTTAATGGGTGTTTTCATTGTACTTTTTGCGGTATTCTTATTAATTATTTTAGAAATTTATAACAGTTCTTTATTATTAGATGATGTAACTATGAGTTGGGAATCTTTAGCTTCTTAATTCTTGTTGATTTCTGTAAAAATTTTTCACAAATGTTTCAGTTTATTTTTCCACTTTCTTTTTAATTCAAGCAAATTGAATAATGAATTCTCAAATTGAGCTTTTTAAAAAAAAATTTCTGTCGCCATCCCTAGCTTGGGTATTTACCCTGGCAACCCCATCCCTATCCCCATCCCCTTCTCCAAAAGGGATGGGGATAGGGTTGTTTCTTCCCCTTCCCCTTCCCCAAAGGGGATGGGGATGGGGATGGGGAAAGAGGAAGGCAGAGGCGGAAACTAAAAAGTTAAACAAGGAAGTTGTATCTTTAGAAGTGAAATTTTTCGTGATAAATGAAAAAATTTTTTTAATAGCTTATATTACAAAGTCAATTTTTTCAACATTCATCAACAAATACTTTTTATTTTTAATACATGTAGTTTTTTAGAAGTGAAACCTTATTTTTCTGTTTTTGTTTTTTCCACCTCTGCTTCTGCCATCTCCATACCTATCCCCATCCCTATCCCCACAGGGGATAGGGATGGGGATAGGTATGGAGATGGCAAACATTCAGAAATTCAAAGAAAAATAAAAGTTGAGTTTGAAAAATCAAAAAATTTCTAAAAAAAAGTTATTTACTTTTCGTTTTAGAATATTTTTATTTTTTATGAAAAACGAATTATGTTTTTTATAAAGAAAGATAATTCACTAAAAATTTTTTCTATAAATAAAAAAATCTCACTCTGTTAAGTATTTTTCCGCCTCTGCCATCCCTTTCCCCACAAGGGATGGGGATGCGAAGGGCGGGCATGCAGAAGTAACAACTTTTTTTCTAGATTTTGTTAAGTTTATTCTTTACTGAATAGAAACTATTCAAAATGTCAAAATTTGTTACGCTCAAGCACGTAAATATGCTTTATTTTAGGCTTTAAATAAAAGTGAAAAAAATTTGATCTTTTTCATTTTTATATTGTTTAAAATAAACAAATTATAGAATTAGATAAAATTAGTTTCAAGTTGAACTAAATTGTTCTAAAAATCGAATTTTTTGTTTTTTTTATTCTCTTAAAAACAAAAAATTGTCAGTAATTGTTACTAACAATGCAAATATTTTTAGCAATTTTTCAAAAAAGTCAAAACCAATTCTATTTCAAGAATCTTTATGGAATCTATGTATTTAATTTTAGCAAAATTACCAGAAGCTTATGCACCTTTTGATCCTATTGTAGATATTTTACCGATTATTCCTGTATTCTTTTTATTATTAGCTTTTGTATGGCAAGCATCTGTTAGTTTTAGATAAAAATATTCTGCTTAAAATTCATTTCTTTTTTAAGCAATGTTCAAATTTTTCGTATTTTCATTAGCAACTTTAGCTTTAAATGATAGCTAAAGTTGCTATTAAAACAGAACTTGAAAATTACAAAATAAAAAGAATATTTATAAAATATATAATGTATATGACACTATTTTCATTGATATTTTGTATATAGAAACACACAATATTTTTCTATTTTTTGAGCTTTCGCCTTTTGGTTTTTACTTTTTAGTTTTTGCTTTTTAGCAAAAGTAAAAACTAAAAACCAAAAGCCAAAAGCAAAAAAAATTTTATTGAACAAAAAAAAACTGAAAAAATTGCGCTAGCCCCAAGTCAACCCCTATACTTTTAGAGAAAGGGTATTGAGCAGCTCTAACCTGTTCAGGTCGGCGTAAAAACAAACATGATTTTGTTCCGCAAAGCTACACAAGGCTTAATAATTTGCTCTGTCCAGAACAAAAGCTGACTAAACAAGAGCTAGCTTACTTGAGAAGCTTTTATAATAAAAACAATTAATGCTCAATATATTATTCAAAATATATTTACAAAAACTCTTTATTAATGAAATAAGCAATGCTTTTTTGTCGATCGACAAAAAAGCATTGCTAAGATAGTATATTTCTAAAAATAGAAAAAAAAATTCTTAAACTGTAAATTACAGAAACTTTCCTTTGTTTAGAAAAACAAATTTATGAATTTTCTTGTTTTTCATTAACTGAAAGTTCTTGTGTATTTAAAACATATTTTGCTAAAAATAAAGCTTGAGTAGCTTTTTTTACTACTTTTTGTTTCCAAGCATTTTTACGAATATTTTTTTTTGATTTAGATGTACGTTTTTGTGAACCTAAAATTCTTTGAAACATGCACTTTCTGTTTCATTTTTTTGAGAAAATTTCGGCTTCAAAACCTTAAATAATTTTTTCAAATTTTAAGGCTTTTTTCACTAAATATTAAGAACATTAAATAAATTATTTAGAAAAATTATTCAAAAAAAGTTTGAATAAACAAAAAAATTTTATATTTTTTTGTATTTCAAATTTTTTAAAATATTTACTAAATGTAATTTTTTTGATTTTTTATGTTGTTCAGCTTTTGACAACGATAAATAAAATATATAAAAAAATATTTTTCTTGTTTATAAAAAATTAATATGAAAAATTGTAAAGTCAATTTTTGTTTTAAAAATGTTTAACAAAAGACATTTTTAAAACAAAAATTTTAGTTGATATAGAACAAATTTTTCACTTGGTTGCATAGAAATAGATTTTTTTCTACCTCTGTCTGCATGCCTTCCCTAGGCTACTACCAAAAGCAAAAAGGTTGCTTCTTCCCATCCCTTGCGAAGCAACCCTAGCGAAGCAATCCTAGCGAAGCAATCCTAGCGAAGCAATCCTAGCGAAGCAATCCTAGCGAAACAACCCTAGCGAAGCAACCCGTCCCCAAAGGGGTGGGGTGGGGGCTGGGGAAGCGAAGCAACCCTAGCGAAGCAACCCTTCCCCTTCCCCAAAGGGGATGGGATTGCTTCTTCCTCTGTCCCCTGTGGGGAAGAAGCGACCCGTCCCCGTCCCCAAAGGGGGTGGGGGTGGGGTGGGGTGGGGATAGGGATGGGGATAAGGATGGCAGAGGCAGAAATATTATCGAATTTATTTCAGAGACATAACAAATTTTAAAAAAGTATCAGGATCACAAATTGCTAATTGTGCTAACACTTTTCGATTTAATACGATTTTTGAATTTTTTAACGCAAACAAAAATTCACTATAATTTAATCCATAAGCACGAATAGCTGCATTTAAACGTGCAATCCAAAGACGTCGGAAATTACGTTTTTTTTTGCGACGATTTGCATATGAATAACGTAAAGCTTTCATATTTTGTTGATTCGCTGTTCTAAATAATAAAGAAGCAGCCCCACGAAAACCTTTTGTTAAATTTAATACTTTTTTATGGCGTTTACGAGATACATTACCACGTTTTACTCGAGTCATTTAGAAAATTTTGAAAAGATTATATTTGTAATTTCTTATACGATTTGAAATTTGGATTTTCATTTTTCTATCTAAAACAAATGTATTATTTATTTCAAATAGAAATGAGAAAGAAAAAATGAAAATCAACAAATTTAGTTTTGCTTATCTCTCTAATAAATCAAAAAATTTTTATGCCTCTGCATGCATGCCGTTCCTAGCCTGGGTGCTGGACAGAGTAAAACCCAGCACCCTGCTAGCCTGGGTATTTACCCTGGCAAAGGCCATGGCAACTCTAGCGAAGCAACCCTATCCCCATCCCCACCCCCATCCCACCCCTTTGGGGACGGGGATGGGGACAGGGAAAGTGAAAGAAAAGGGGTTGCTTCGCTAGCAGAGGCAGATAAATAAAATTTGATTTTGTTTAGACAATTTCAAAATTTATAAGAATATTAAAAAATTTTGTTTTTTATTAGGAAAACTCAAAAAAGAAAAATTTGCTTTTTCTTTTTTAGAATTTGAGTAAAATAAAAACAAATCGAAAAATTGATTTTTTATAATTATAGCATTAAAAACTTTTTATTAAAGTTTTTTCTTTACAGATTTATAACTTTAAAGCAAAAAGTTTAAAGGCCAATAAAAAATAAAAAATTTCTCATGAGAATTTAATAAATCAATAAAATGAAGTTTTGCGTAAAAAATTGTTTGTTATTTTCTAAAAACTTTATCAAATTCATAAAAAATTTGATAAAGTTTTTATTTTATGCTAAAATTTATAAAATTTTGAAAAACAAAAAATTTATAGAAATATTTTTTGAGTTTTTTTTTGCTGTTTTCAACAACGTAAAAAATAAAGAAATAACTCAAAATGATTATTTGACTAGCTCCTTGCTTGGGAGGACAGGCTAAGCCTAGACAAAAGCAAAGGCTCGGCTAAAGAAAAAAACTATTTTTCTGAAAATGAAATTTTCAAAATCATTTTTCTAAATTATAATATAATTTCCTTTTCAAAAATTCAATTTTTGCTTTTGGTTTTTAGCGCTAAAAACCAAAAGCAAAAATATATTGAAAACTCTTTATTTTACGGATGGATTTTTATAGGATCGACAAAATGTTCTATGAACTTTTTTAATGGTTCCTCAAACAGAAACAAGAGCAGGTGCTGGATTTAAAGCCGGTGTTAAAGATTATCGTTTAACATATTACACTCCAGATTACGTTGTAAAAGATACTGATATTTTAGCAGCATTCCGTATGACTCCACAACCAGGTGTTCCACCTGAAGAATGTGGTGCAGCGGTAGCAGCTGAATCATCAACAGGTACTTGGACAACAGTTTGGACTGATGGTCTTACTACATTAGACCGTTACAAAGGACGTTGTTACGATATCGAACCAGTTCCAGGTGAAGATAATCAATATATCGCATACGTAGCGTATCCGATTGACCTTTTTGAAGAAGGATCTGTAACTAACTTATTCACTTCAATTGTAGGGAACGTATTTGGTTTCAAAGCTCTTCGTGCATTACGTTTAGAAGATTTACGTATTCCTCCTGCTTATGTAAAAACTTTCCAAGGACCTCCACACGGTAAATTTATGCCCTTATTCTTGTTAAACACAAATTTTTGTAATTTTTTGTTTTCACGATAAATAAAACTTATAAAAATATATTTAACAAATTAAGCACTCTACTAAACGGGAAACGTCTAAAAAAATCGAAAATAGTGAGTAATATAGGAAACAATCAATGAAATTCATTTTTCTCTGATCCAGAAAATAACTCAGAAGATGAGAAAAATAAAATTGATAATTCCGCAATTATTCTACAAAAAGGTTTACAAAATTTAGAAAATCCCGTGCTAAGAGGTTCTTTTACTTTAGTCTTAACAACAGAAAATTTCTCTTTTTTCGATGAATTTGACAACAGATATTCGTTATCTAACGCCAGCTGAAATTCAAGAAGTTCATGCACAAAATTTATTTTTTATATTCTAAAATATGTAAAAATATTTTTAGATTTTGATTTTTTCTAATTCTCTTTGATAAAGCAAGTCAAAAAGAAAAGTTCTAAAGAAAAATGATTCAAAAATGTTGTTACAAATCTATTGTTTGTTAAAACTATTAAAAAGAACTTAAAGCGTAACGACCATCCTTTCGTAGGAGTAGCAATAATTATTGCGAAAAGTAGAGTAATCTTTTCAAAAGATTAATGATATGGTCTGATCTTTATATTATAATATAAAGAATATGTGCATAAAATATGCACGTATACAGAATTGTTTAGAAGACTTTTCTGAACATAAATGATCCAAGTTGAACGTGACAAATTAAACAAATACGGTCGTGGTTTATTAGGATGTACTATTAAACCAAAATTAGGTTTATCAGCTAAAAACTACGGTCGTGCTGTTTACGAATGTTTACGTGGTGGTTTAGACTTCACAAAAGATGACGAAAACGTAAACTCACAACCATTCATGCGTTGGAGAGACCGTTTCTTATTCGTAGCTGAAGCTTGTTACAAAGCTCAAGCAGAAACTGGTGAAATTAAAGGGCATTACTTAAATGCTACTGCTGGTACTTGTGAAGAAATGTTAAAACGTGCTCAATGTGCTAAAGAATTAGGTATTCCAATTGTAATGCACGACTATTTAACTGGTGGTTTTACAGCGAACACTTCATTAGCTTCTTACTGTCGTGACCACGGTTTATTATTACACATTCACCGTGCTATGCACGCTGTAATTGACCGTCAAAGAAACCACGGTATTCACTTCCGTGTTTTAGCAAAAGCTTTACGTATGTCTGGTGGTGACCACTTACACTCAGGTACTGTAGTTGGTAAATTAGAAGGTGAACGTGAAGTAACATTAGGTTTCGTAGACTTAATGCGTGATGACTATATCGAAAAAGATCGTAGTCGTGGTATTTACTTCACTCAAGATTGGTGTTCAATGGCTGGAACTATGCCAGTTGCTTCAGGTGGTATTCACGTATGGCACATGCCAGCGTTAGTTGAAATCTTCGGAGATGACGCTTGTTTACAATTCGGTGGTGGTACTTTAGGACACCCTTGGGGGAACGCTCCAGGTGCTGTTGCTAACCGTGTTGCTTTAGAAGCTTGTACACAAGCTCGTAACGAAGGTCGCGACTTAGCTCGTGAAGGTGGTGATGTTATTCGTTCTGCATGTAAATGGAGTCCTGAATTAGCTGCTGCTTGTGAAGTTTGGAAAGAAATTAAATTTGAATTTGAAACTATTGACAAACTATAATTTTTTTTTTAAAGAGAATATTCTTAAAAAGAATATTCTCTTTAAATTAAACTTTTGTTGAAAAAATTTGAAATTTTTTTTCTTGCAAGTGCAACAAAAAAAATGAAATTTTCATTTTTTGAATATTTTATAAAAATTCATAGTTTATTTAAAATACAAGAAATTTTTTGATTTTTCATTACTAAATTTTTGAAATAAGCTGATCTATAATTTTCATTAAAGTAAATAAACTGTTTGTCAAAATCAAAAATAGTTCATTTTTTAAAATATTTTATTGAAAATAAATAAAGCTTGAAATTTCGAAATTTTTTTGATATGATAGTTTATCATTTAGAAATAAATAATATTATTTATTTTTGAAAAAAAAGAAAAAAAGGGGCCGATGCCCGAGTGGTTAATGGGGGCGGATTGTAAATCCGCTGGTTACGCCTACGTTGGTTCGAATCCGACTCGGCCCAAAATATTGTTTGAAAGTTCGATTTTTTTTTTGCCCCGGTTCTGCTGGAGGCTCGGGCTCCCTTCCGCAGAAGGAAGGGAGGTTGGAAAATTTTTCCGTTAGCTTGCTAATGCAAGCTTCGCAGGCCTCTCACCATCTCTCTCCTCATCCCTATCCCCATCCCCTGTGGGTTGCTTCGCTAGGGGAAGGGAAGAAGCAACCCACAGGGGATGGGGAGAGATCGGGGGAGCATAGGCGGGAAGGAAAAAACAGAGCGGCAAAAAAAGGTTTTTTAATAAGATTTAAAGATAATCTATTTATCACTTTTGTTTTACTATTTATGAAAATAAATAATAGAAACACGAATGAAAATTAAATAGAGTTGTCAATATTTTTTTATTAAAAATACAAAAAAAAATCTTTCCAAATTGGTCTAATATTCGTTTTTAAGTTTTTTTGTTAAATAGATAACAATTGGAATAAATTTATTTCAAAGTAAAAAAGCATTTTTTTTGAGCTTTTGCCTTTTGGTTTTTACTTTTGAGTTTTGACTTTTTAGCTGTTGCTTTTTAGCAACAGCTAAAAAGCAACAGCTAAAAACTAAAAAGCAAAAGGCAAAATGAAATTTATAAAAATGAAAAATAGCAATACATATAAGCTATTTTTTGTGCATATTTAACAAAAAATAAAGATAGTAAATGTTTTTCTCATTTTTGTTGCCTGTTAACGACGGCCGACAAGCAACAGCTTAAGTTTTTTTTTTGCTTTTGCCTTTTGGCTTTTTCCAAAAGGAAAAATTGAAATTTCCATAGAAGAAAATTTATGAAAAATAGCTTTTCTAAAATGGAAAAGAAATTTAAATGGTTCTAGTTTTTTTTATTTTCAAATATTTTTATTATTTAAAATAGTTAAAAAAAAATAAAAATATTTAATACAAAATAAAAAAAATGTATGTTTAAATAAAACAGCTTTTTTCAACTTACGCTTAAAAATTAAATTTTGCGCCTCTGCTATCCCTTGCAAGGGCCTTTGGTACCCAGGCTAAAGATGGCATGCAGAAAAACGATTTAATAAATTTGATTTTTTTCTTTTTATTTTATATGGCTAGACAAACTAGAAAAGTTTCACCTACAAAAATTAAAAAACGTGCATATCGAGGAATTGTTTATATTCAAGCTGGGCACCACAATACTATTATCACATTAGCAAATCTTCGTGGTGAAGTTCTTTGTTGGAGTTCTGCTGGAGCTTGCGGTTTTCGTGGAAAACGAAAAGCGACAACATTTGCCGCAAAAAAAGCAGCTGAAGTTGTTGCTAAAAAATCACGTGAATTTTTAATGAATGAAGCTAAAATTTTAGTAACTGGACCAGGTCAAGGTCGAGAAACAGCAATTCGTGAAATTTTTAAAGCAGGAATTAAAGTAAACGTTATTCGTGAAAAAACTGGAATTCCTCACAATGGTTGCCGTCCTCCTAAAAAACGACGTGTTTAATTTTTTCATTGATTTAGAGTATTTTTTTAAGTTTATATAGAATATATTCAAATATTTTGATTTGTTTTTCATATCTAACTGATATGTATATTTCTAATTGATATGTACATTTCTAAGAAAAAAACTCTAAATCAATAATCATACTTCAGTTACTATTTTCTTTTTTCAGAGAATTTATCTAAATTCATTAATTTATAAACTTCTTCTTATTTATAGTTATAAGGTTTTAGAAAGAATTTTTGAAATAAATAATTTTTGATTTTTACACGATTTCCATCAATTATGCGAGAATAGAATGAGTGTATACATATCGTGTAGAATTTCTCAAAAAATGAATTTTCACCGATCTGAGAACATCCTAATACCCTTAAAAAGGATATTTTCATTAGCTGCAAAATCTGAAAACATGTATTTGTCTAACAGGTATTCAGTAAACAACAATAAAAAATTTTAAAAGTGATTGAAATTTACTATTTCAAACTCTATAATGAGTTTGAACCAGTAAATTTTCATCGTTTTTTTTACAAAATTTGTTGAAGTAAAATTTTTACAAATTTTAAATCTTTGAAATAAGAAATTAAAAGATCTAACATTTGATTTTCATCACATTGTTTTAAAGTTACTTCAAAAGGTAATTTCTTGTTTTTTTTAACATATTGAATAAAATCTTTTGTTTCTGTTTTGTAAGTTGTTAAAATAGCCGCGATAATTGGCGATTTTCTATCAATTGAATAGTTTTTGAAATATTGTGTTGTTGTTTCAAATGATAAAATTTTCTTATTTGAAAGATCTAAACAAGGATCTTTTAACTTGATTAAAAGATCCGCAAAATAAGAGGCTGCAATAAATTTATAGACATTTTTAAAGTAAATATTTAAATCAAATGTACTTTCATTTGATTCCAAATAATCTACAAGTCCTTTTAAAATATTTAAACGAGAATCTTCAATTGTTTCAATTTCTGTAAGAGAAAAGATGTCTTGAATTTCGTTACACGAATTTTTTGGCAAGTTATTAAAATTACTAAAAGTTTTACTAGATCTAGAAAATAAAGTCAAAATTGATTCAAAGTTCTCTAAAGAGTAAACTTTGACGTTTTTATATGCATATGTTGATTCTTTAATGATTTGTTGCACTAAACCTGGGTAAGTTTTTGTTTTAGTTAAAAAAACGACTCTTTTTGACTTTAAATTGCGATTTTCCCTTTCTAATTTTGTGAGTCTAGCATGCCTACCAACAGCTTGTTGGAGAACTTTGAAAGCGATTTCATATTGACAATCTTTAGGCTCCATTTCATTAAATGCTTTTAAATAAGAAAAAGGTTTGAAAATGTTTGTTGCTAACATAATAAATTTATGATTTGGCATAGATAATCCTATACTAATAGTTGATTGGGACGAAGCTACGCGAATCGATGTTTTAATTACATGTGCTCCTTCAACCATAAATTTTGGCTCACAACTTTGCTTTTCGTTACGATTCATAATATGAGCGAAATAAACATTATCTGAAAATAAACATTGGTTAAAAAAATATTCTGTTTTTGTTTCACTTGGAAGGAAGCAAAGTGCATAAACAGGCTCTTTTAAAAGAACCTTTTGATCAACTACATTTTGATCAACTACATTTTGATCAACTAAAGAAGCATTTTGATCAACTAAAAGAACATTTTGATCAACTTTTGTTAACTTTTCATAAAAATATTTCCCAAATTTCTCCCAAAGGTTTTTCCAAACAATTTTATTGCTATAAAAGTAATCATTTGGTGTATGAACAATAACTAGTTCATCCAATTGTTGTCGAATATGAGAACTTTTTAGAAAAATAGAATCGTTTTGTGTAGCTTCTTTAACTTTTTCTAATTGGTGAATTTGTGATGTGGCTGAGCAAAAAATGACTGGATTTCGAAAAGACTTCATAAGGCTTAAATCAAATGATGAGAAAATAGAGAGATGTGATGTAAATGGAGCGTCTTTTGACATAGTTAAATTACCAGTTGAGTCTTCATCAGTTAAAGAATTTTCATTTGTTGAAATATTTTCCTGATTATTTTTATTTCCATCAACGAATTCTCTTGTTTCAAGGTCATTCAAAAAAAATTCATCTGATTTTTCTTTTTTTTCTTTTTACTTTGCTTTTCAATTAACATAGCTACTTTCTTTTTGAACGATTGAATATCTTCTATAGTTTCTAAACCAAATGCTGGAGAATAAGTAATAATAGAAGCTCTATCAGCTAAAGCAACTTGTAAATAAAGAGCTGCGTTAGGTAATTTTACTTGAATTTTTTTCATTTGATAATTATCATCGCTTAATATTTCTAGAAAATCTTTAAATTGTTCGTTTAAAGTTTCTAGAATTTGATCAACTTGATTTTCGATATTTGTGAAACGATTAAAGTTGTTAAACAGTGTTCGAAATTCTGATAAGAAATCTTGGTTTAATCTATTTAAAATTCCATTTATCCTCTGTTGTCTATCTATATTAAAATCTACTTGAATTCTATCATTTTTGACTTTAGCTATGTATGTTCGGTAATTAATAGCATTTAAAAATTTGAAAATTGAATTGTAATGAAGAATTTTGGCAACTCTTTTTTTTACAGTTCTTTTAAATGTTTGATTTAGACGAGATTTCTAAAAAAGAATAAACAACGTTCTTTAAGATATTTATTTGAATATGTTACAATATCATCAATTTGAATTTCAGGTAAAGTGTTAGGAAGAAAAACAGTATCCCCTTCCTCTTCAAATTTGATATTACGTTCTTTATTAAGATATAATTTTGCATTATAATCATTTATATAATGGTTTTGCTCATAATGTAATAAATTTTCTTCAGTTAGAGAGTTTTCATCAATTAGAGAGTTTTGGTTTGCTAAAGAGTTTTGGTTTGCCGAACTATTTTCAGGCAATAGTGTAGTATTGTTCAATTGATTTTGATCAGGAGAATAACGTCTTTCTCGTGGAACTGGTCTAGCTGGTCTAACTGGTTGTGAAGTTAAAGTTGTTGATAAAGGAGTTTGTGTGATATTTGATAAACTTTTTACTTTTTCAGTGTTTATGATATTTAATAGAGGTTGTGAATCAAAAATTTCTTGTGGTGCTTTTCATTTTTTCATTTTCTGATAAATGATTTTTCCATCAATAGTTGGAGCAGAAATTTCATAATTCAAATATTCTTTTAAAGATGTAATGTGAGTTAATGAAAAAACAACTTTTCTTCTATTCATAACAGGCACCGTTGCAAATGAAATTTGGTAATCTTTTTGAAATTGGTTAAAGTATTCGTGTGCTTCGTCGACAATGACGAAAGTTTTAATTGTGAACGTTTTTGTAAAAAAGAATAAAGTTGAATATTGAAAAAAATCCCCTCTATTAAACAAATAAACATGCAAAGTAAAGATAATTGCAGCACCTGATAAAAAAATATTAAGAAGATCACTATCTTGTATATACGCTTCCATATAGTGCTGATGGATAGATATTTTTTGCTCATTATCATCATCATCATTATTCGCTAACTTGATCGCTTCTCTAAAATTGACTTCTAGTAAATTTTTATTAGGAAATGTGAAAATAATAACATAACCCTTTTTTGCTAATTCAATTGAATGTAGCAAAGATGTATAAGTTTTCCCGCTTCCAGGTGGTGCTTCAAGAATTTGGAAAACTTTTTCACGATCTTGTGGACTATAAAAACATTTTGTTAAATTTCTTTTTTGTTTTAATACAATCATAATAAATAAATAGTAAAAGAGATATTCATTCAACTTTCCGCATTTTAAAGAAATAAGGTTGTATTTTTAGCTAACTACTTAAAATCATCCTAAACAGATAAGCCTCATTTTACAAATGAATATCTCAAAATAAAAAAAAAACAAAGAATTTTATATATTGCGGATTATATAAAATTGAAATATATAAATTAAAAAGAATGAAAAATTTCTCCTATTAGAAAATTCTTAAAATAAACTTCTTTTAATAGAACGCCAACAAATAAACTTCTTTTAATAGAAAGCCAACAAATAAAGTTATTCTTATGAAAAATCATTAAGTAAAATTTTTTTTAAGATTTCACGAATTGTTTCATTTTGTTGTGAAAAAAGTTTATTTTCTCTTTCACGAGTGTCTGTAAGAAACATAGAGTTTATTTCATTTTGAATATTTTCATACTTTTTCTCAGTTTGGCAATTTTCATGATGACAATAAAAATGAATTTTCTTTTTGCTCACAAAAAGTTGAGTAACCCTTTTGTCTGGATCCTTTTTTTTGAAAATACAAGGTGATGCAAAATGATATTCCTCCCTTTCTTCATGAAAATGTTCTTTCAAATTTTCAACTGTAGGAAATTCAAAACCGAATTTTTTATTCATAAATTGAAAAAACTGATTCATTTTTTCTAAATCTAAACCTAAACGAGACAAATTCAAATTTTCGACATTTTTGTTAAAATTTTTTTATTTTCATATACAAAAGTTTGTTCGTCGTTTCGAGAAGTAACAGCGCTGGTTACTTCTTTATGACATTCTTTGCATAGTAAAGCTAAATTGGTAAATTGAGCGCCGCCAAGTGCTTTTGGTTGAATATGATGAATTTAGACAGTTTCATTTTGATCAATGAGACTACAATTACAATTTCTGCATCGGCCGAAACTTTTGACAAGAAGACTTTTTAATAGACCGGGGCACCATTTGATAGCTGTTTCTTCAAAAAGAATTCTATCTTCTGGGTGGTAAGCGCTTAATCCGGAAATAATCTTAGGAGTACTAACTTCCATGTGGCCAGGGTCTATTAAGAAGTAAGGTTTTGTATATTCTACAAACTTTTTAGTTTTTTGTGGAAAATATTGGGGCGGGATCGCCCACCATCTTACTTTACTAGGCGAGTAGGGTGCAGGTTGCATGTGCATTTCAAAGATATCTTGAGAAATAAGCTTTTTATAAAATCGCTGAGATTTTATTTTGTATTTGGGGTTAAATTTCTAGAATTTAAATAAATATCTATAAATTCTATGCCAAAGCCAGTGTCTTAAGTTACTAAAGATGTCTTTGGAATTGCTAAAGGAGTAGTATGTGCACCAGCCGCGAATAATTGCGTTCACAAGATAAAATGCTATATATGGTTTAGATTTATAGGTTTTTAAAACTTTATCAACTTTTTGTTTTAAAGCAAGAAATTTATTCATAGGTAGAAAATTATAAATTCTCCATTTGCCGTGTCTTAAAGATGTAGCATATTCATAACCGACGAATTTAAATGTTTCTTGTTTGTGAAGATGTCTAATTTTAGTTTTGTTTAAATTGACTTCTAAACCTCTAGGTGTTAGAAATTCATTAACTTTGTTGATAATTGTATCAACTGTTTCAAGAGAGTTTGCAAAAATGATGCAATCATCTGCAAATCTAAACAGAGCAATATTTTTATTATTCAATTTATCTCTAAACAGCCACATTGAGTTGTTTGGATTAATAAACGGAAAAGACCAGCCTTTCTTTGTGTGCCGAGCGGCACCAGATAGCAAAGCTCTAGCAAAAGTTTTGCTAGGTAATACATTGCCGGCTTTTCTAAAAGATTGGTTGATAATGTTCTAGTTATTGAGATCAAGGCCAAAGGTACAAAGCATATCTTTATCATTACAACGCCAGACAATTTTGTCTTCTGGTTTGATATGCAATTTATCGAACTTTGTGGTTTTTGTGCTAATGCTTTTTACAGCATGCTCAATACCGTTTAATGTTATGTTGGAAATACAAGGTGAAATGGGTCCGCCTTGAGGTATTCCGGTTAAAGTTTGTACTATTTGCTTTTTAGGAGAAAATAGGCCAAGAATATCTACATATCCGCTTTTCAGCCATTCTTTGAGAATATCAGGATGGATGACTTGGATAAGTTGATCACCGACTTTCTGGATGCCAACATTATTGATAATGAAATCATGATCTATAGTATCAAAACACTTTTTGATATCTAGCTCAATAGCAAATTTTGGGGTTGCTTCTTCCCTAGCGAAGCAACCCTCAGATCCGGACGTGCAGCTCTCACTGCATCCGGCTCAAGCAACTTGTAATGTAGAACTAAAAACTTTAAGAAGTTCTAGAAGCGCGTCTAGATCGACTAGGAGATCGCGATTCTGGGATGTCAATCCAGGTGCTGGATTATCAGTAGTTGTGCCAGAGCTAGCATCGGCTGGTTGTCCAGCTGTATTATCTTTAGCTTCTTCTGATTTCTTTTCTTGCACTTTTGCCATAAGTGAATCTACTAAAGATTTTATTCCAAGAGAATTCGCTTGTTCCAAGCGAAGTAGTTCAATTTTTGTTAGATATTTATTTGCATCTTTAAAAAGTTCCTGTTTAATACTTTTAGAAAGTGAAGGCGCTAGCGTACGATAAATTTTAGCTTCTGGTACTTGTTGCAGTACTTGTTCTTCAATTTATGAGCTTAAAGGTCTTTCTTCAAATGATAATTCATTTAAAGGAAAATCTCCAGAATCTCGAAAAATTGTTGAATGTAAATTAATAAGTACTTCGGCTTCTTCTAGACCTTCCCCCAAAGGTCCCGAGTTTTTGATTACATCTTGACATGTCCAATTACTACAGCTTGCTGGAAAATTAAATGCTCTCAAACTAGTGGCTGGGCACGAAGCAAACAGTCCAACAGTTCTAGACATAAATCCATTTCCCCATACTAAGTAATTGTTTGCAATAAGTGTATCATAATATTTTGAATTAGGAGTATAAGATTCAATTAATTCTGTAGCATATTCTAGAATTTCTTCTTCGTTGTTACATTCATTGTATACTTTAGACCTAATTGTAGCGATAATTGCCGCAGAGTAAACTACAGGAGAATCTGCACTTATAACTCCAAAGCGCTTGATTTTCTTGTAGCTGGGAAATTGTTCGATTTCTTGTGGAGATCTAACATTAGAATTTAAACGAAGCTGCGTTAACCATAAAGCTATACACATTCCTGTGATAACTCCTAATTTAACTTGCTTTGTCGTTTCCGCTGTTAGGCCAATTTTGCTAATATCATTGGCAAACTCGACAAGTGGTATATCGCCAAAAAAGAAACCTTTCCTATCATTGCGGAAGGCTGATGCTGTTGTTTTTCTTAAGGAATTAGATTTACTAAGTGAACTTGATTTTGTACGTTTTTTAGGCATAACTTAAAGAACCGGTAATTATTCTCTGTAGAACAAAGTTCTATCCAAATTCATGGACCACTTGTGGCGTTGGTTACTCCCAGGTCCTGGGCTTCAGTCCCCAGGTGACTATTCTACAATAGTTTCTTCAAAAAGTGAGATGAGTTTTTCATCGATTTGTTTAGAACTATAGCCCTCTTCTTTTTTCTTCCTAATAAATTTGGCCAGCAAACTCGGATGCCTTAATTTATAATTTTGTAGTTGCTCAAGGATTAGTCTTTTTTCCTGTTCAGTCTTTCTATGTCTAATAGATTTGTGACAGGGTTGATGCAGAAGTACAAGATTTCCAAACGTAGTTGAGCCGCCATCCTTGAAAGAAACAATATGGTGCTTTTCAAGGGCCTCTCCATTATATAATGTATCGTTGCAAATGGGGCACATATGCAATTGTGAAATAGCTAATTTTCTAGTGGATTTGTTAAATAAGAACTTAGTAGGGCCGTACCTCTGTTGTTTCAAATTTAACAAATAGCTTTTGTATTTTCTGTCATCAGGGAAAGCAACATTTTTGATCATGATATGTCTCTCAATTCCTGGTCCACTTTAATTGATATAGGAAAATGCCAGTTTGCGGGTCAGTAAAAACCCATTTATTGTCAATTCCATATTTCTGTAAGTGTTTAAAATATTTCTTTTTCAGCCAACCGTTGTTCTTCTGAGGATGAACTCTGTGCATCCATCTCCAGCATAAATTATAAACATAATTATCTAACTTGTGGAACGTTCTATTTATGTGCCAACAATTCTTGGAAAGAGCCCATCCCCTGTCCCCATCCCCATCCCCTGTGGGGAAGGGTTGCTTCTTCCCCTTCCCCTTTGGGGATGGGGACAGGGGAAGAAGCAACCCGTCCCCTGTCCCCATCCCCAAAGGGGAAGGGGAAGAAGCAACCCGTCCCCTGTCCCCAAAGGGGTGGGGTGGGGAGGGGTGGGGAGGGGGGATGGGATTTAGTTCTTTGATAAGTCGAGTTGCTTTTGTTTGTTTATTTTTCATAAAAACTTCTTTAACTTTATTCTGAAAGTTTTGAATAGATTTCTTAGAAGGTTTAATTAATAGAAGTGTATTTGAAGTATCAAACGGAAAAAACTCATTAGTATCATCAATTGTACCCGATTTTATGAAAATCTTTTTAGGATCCAAGCCATCTTTAACTTGAAGTTTAACTGTAAATCCTAAAAAGTCAAAGCCGTCAATCAGATAGACAATTCTTGTCTTGTTTGGGGCTACAACTAGTCCTCTTCTTTCCAAAGCAACTTTGACATCTTCTAGTGATGCCTTTGCTTCTTCATAACTGGTGCACAGAATAACAAAGTCATCTGCATATCTTACGAAATTCCTAGAACCTACAACAAAACTCTGTGAAGATCTCTTCACTTTAAGTTCAAATTCCATGCCATGGAGAGCGATATTGCATAATAGCGGGCTGATAACCCCCTCCCTTATGGAGTACCTAAAGATTCACTCCAGATACCCTCGGTAAGAATTCCAGCTTTAAGCCATTTGCGAATAAGTTCCTTTCCAGGAAAATGACTTACTTTATCCAGAAACGGTTGATGTGCTATTTCATCAAAGCAAGCTTTGATGTCTGCATCTACCACCTAAAGTCTGGTCTTTTTAACTGTTGCTACATAAATTCGATTTATGGCATCATTATAAGACCTAGTGGGTCTGAATCCGTATGATGAGTCTTCAAACTTCTCTTCCCATTCAGGTTCCAGTGCATTCTTGACAACGTTCTGCCAAATCCTGTCTTTGATTGTTGGGATTCCTAATGGTCGTTGACGACCATCTGGTTTTGATATATAAACTCTCACTACTGGTTTGGGCTGCCAATTGAATAGGCTTTCTTTTTTCATATCATAAAAAAGATCTAGTCTATCTTCCGGCTTTAATGCGAGCATTTCGTCCATTCCAGGTGTGTATTTACCAGTGTTTTGTTGAGTTACTTTTCTTATCGACTGTAATAGATTTGAATCACTTTTTAGAATAAGTCTCTGTAATCTCTTAGCTTTCTTAAATTTTTTATTTCTACAACATGTAAAAATTTTATATCTCAAATTTGTCACATTTCTGTTAACTACTTTCCAATTGACATCCTGCCAATTGTCTAGTTCATCATCAGAATTGTCACTTAAATTGTTATCTTCCGTAGAAGTCATAAACCTAATATTTAAGTTCGAGTATGATTTTCCATGCAAGTCACCTTCCAATTCACAATGCTTGAGATTTAATTATATTAATCTCAATCTGGTTACAAGTTATAAGTTTTTCTATATAATCTATTAGAGTTAAAGATCTAGAAAAACTCCTTCCTTTTGACTTTCGATACTTTACTTCACTTCGTCAGTTACCTTAATTATGAAAGGAATCGTACCCATCTGTAGGAGATACATCTGATTTGCACCTGATGCCTGATTAAAGTCAAAATTTTGTCAGTAATCATTCTACAGACGGTTGGCAAGTTGATCTGGATGTAGAAGCGAGTTATGTTCCTATGAATAAACAGCCCGAGAGTATCATTAGCATCAATGCATAACATACCGACTATGCAATCTCACTCTAAAATGAGAACTTGTCTCATCGTACCTGGGTAACGAGCCCAATTTCATAGCTCTCTAACTCTTACCCTGCCAGCTACTGAAGGTCCAAATTTGTCAGTAGAGGCTTTTGCTAGTTCGCTTAGTCCATGGAACTTCACAGTCTATGAACCAACTAGTGGACACAGAGGGATGCTCCTGGGAGAAATCTCTAATTTCTCACTATATTCCAGAGAATCATGCCCGCACGATACATACCTCCATCAGTAATGGATTGTGCTGTAAAAAATGTTTTTACAATTTTGTAAACATTTAATCTTGTTTTAGAAGTTCCAATTTCATTAACAACAGCATTATTTATGTCAAAATAAGATGAAAATGTTCATCCCTAGCCTGGGTAAATATCCAGGCTAGGGATGAAGAGGCATTTATAATATATTTAATCTGTGTCTGTTTTCATTGTGAATATGCATCTTTCAATTTTTGAACACGAGCTCTTGCTTAAAAGAAAAAACAATTTCACAAAAAAATATTGTGTAAAATTTATTGATCTTTTGAATATATACAATTTTCAACAACTCAAAAATAGTAAAACGAGTAAGATTTAGTCCTCTTTATTTGACACTTTTTAAATCTATGATATGTTAATAATTAACAAGAATTTTTTGAAATTCATGAAAAATCTTTTTAAGATTCGGGGAATTTTTATTTTTTATAAATTTTTCATTATGACAGCTATCTTAGCTAAAAACGAAGCATCTAGCCTTTGGGCACGTTTCTGTGAGTGGATTACATCAACTGAAAACCGTTTATACATCGGTTGGTTTGGTGTTCTTATGATCCCTACATTATTAACAGCTACTTCTGTATTCATCATCGCTTTCATCGCTGCACCTCCAGTAGATATCGATGGTATTCGTGAGCCAGTTTCTGGTTCATTATTATACGGAAACAACATCATCTCTGGTGCTGTTGTTCCTACTTCGAACGCTATCGGTTTACATGGAATGAAGTGTCAAATTGTTGAAGATTTCAAAATTTAAAGAACAAATCAACTCTTTTGAATTTTCGGCAACAATTTTGCGATTTGCGTTCAAAAACTTCTAAGTGAATTGCAGGAATCATTTTATCTTTTTTATGAAAGAGAAATTCAACATAAATTTTCAAATTTTTAAAAATATTTATGACACAAGATGAAATAAAAATGAAACCTGCATCGTAGTTAAAGTTTCAATATTTAAATTTTAAAATTTTAAAACGTTCAGAGACTACCAATATTTTTTTATGGATATTGGGGAGTGCTTAGCTTTTGTCTATAAAAAATTCTGTTTCGGATAAAAGAAGATATAGTCCAACTCAAAAATAAAAATTTTTGAGAGTTCTACCCAATTTGGGAAGCTGCTTCTTTAGATGAGTGGTTATACAACGGTGGTCCTTACCAATTAATCGTTTGTCACTTCTTCTTAGGAATCTGCTGCTACATGGGTCGTGAGTGGGAATTATCTTACCGTTTAGGTATGCGGAAAGACAATCTTTGTTATTGTCTTGCATTGAACGCTTGCCCGGAGGAACTCCCAGAGGCACCTCTTCCCGAAAAGAAAACAACTTCGGGTGAAGGAGGTCCAGGACAAATTCCTCCAGAATCAGGTGAAATGCTAGAAAAACGTCGTCGTAGAATAATAAAAGGGTTTGCACTTCCAATTTCTGATAAGTTTTTAACAATTGTTGAAAAACGTAAGCAAAATGGTCAAAATCTATATTTGGAGTTTATGGAAAAAATGAAACAAAAAAAACAAAATTTTATTTCAGCGAAAGATATAGTACCGAATGCTACCAATTCAGATTATCTTGACACAAAAAAGAATGTTGTTCTTTATTTAGAAAAACATCGGGTTTTCCCGGGTTACCAAAGCGGGACTTACGAAGATGAAAATGTTGTTTTTTTAACATTTCCTCAACATGTTATGGCACATTATCTTCGTTTTTTACAATATGGGGATTTAGGAGATCGTTTCGCAGTAAACCAAATGTTGGGGCAAAACGATATGCAAAGAAGAGAGATGGCGAGTTATGCTGGATCTTTAGGCGGTCGTCAACAACAACAAAATTTACGTGATCAAAATCGTGGTTGGTATAATTCGGAAGTGCAAAGAAAATTAGGGAAAAAAGGTGCAGCAGCTGCTCAATTAAAAGGAGTGGGGGCTTTTGATCCTCAAAACTTATTTTCTGCTACAGCAGTTTGGCAAAAAAAATATCAACAAGACCTTGCATTTAAGCAAAAAATGTTGAAGAATTTAGCGCAAGGTTTAAAAACTCAAGCTCAACAAGGAACAAATATTTTTAATCCAATAAGTCAAAGACATCGTGTAATTAATGGAAAAGGTATTTTAATTGATGGAAAAATTGTTTTTTCGCCTTATTCCATTGTTTATCCAGACGAAACTTTTGAATATTCTGAACACCGTGTTCATTTATCCGAAGATTTTTATTGGAATCATATTAAAAACCGTCCAGTTGGAAAGCGAGCAAATTACCGTAACCAAAAACCTAAAAAGAAATCCTCAAGAAAAAACGAACCGTTGACTTGCAACGAAACTCAAAATCAATTTGAGAACGTTCAACGACTAGAGAAAACCCTTTCTTTACGAGTGCCTGAGTTCAAATTTTTATTTTTTAAGAATTTTTTTATGACATAGTCTGATCTTTGGTGAAAATCAAAGACTGAAGATTTTAATAATCTTCTAAATAACATTTATGATGCGTCCTTGGATTGCTGTAGCTTACTCTGCACCAGTTGCAGCTGCTACTGCTGTATTCATTATCTACCCTATCGGACAAGGTTCTTTCTCTGATGGTATGCCATTAGGTATTTCTGGTACTTTCAACTTCATGATCGTTTTCCAAGCTGAGCATAAAAAATAAAATGTTGTGCTCGAGAAATCATGTAAATTGCTGAAAAGCCCTTTTGAATATATAAATTTCATTTTTTTTCTTTTTTTTTTATGTACAAATTATCAAAACAAAATGTTCTAGAGAAACAACAACAAGTTGTTCAAAAAGCTCAAGCGTTTGGTCATATTATTGTTTACAGTGAATATAAATCAGACCTTGTATTTTTGCAAAATTTACCTCAAACGGAACAAGAAATGTTTCGTTTTCAATCAACAAGAAAAGCTGTTTTGTTTTTACGCTGCCCTTTTCACAATAATGGAAGGCTCCAAAAAACAACAATTTGTAATTATCTTCGTTCAAGAACAGGACTTTTATGTTGCGGACGCCAAAAAGTGAGTCAAAAACTGACAAATCGAACTTTTTCGGAAGAAACCATAAAAAAAATGTCATTGGCAAAAATGAAACCTTCAACGAGAGGAAGGGATAAAGACCTTCGAAACCAAATCAATAGGTGGAGAAAAGAAGCTTTGGCGAAATCTGGGAACAAATGTTCGTTTTTGAGAAACAATTCTCGACAATTACATGTTCATCACCTTTTCGTCCAACGTGCTTTTCCTTCTCTTCGCTTTGACCCAGACAATACAATTGTTTTATCGAGAGAAATTCACGAAGCTTTTCACGCTGAATACGGACATTTTCGAGTGGTGACCATTGAACATTTTATTGAATTTCTTTTTTCTTTGAGCCAACAAGGATATTTGTATAAAAAAATTGTAAAAGAAACGAACATTTCAAATATTCAGCCAATCAGCAACCAAGAATCAAATATTGATTATGGTTCAGAGACTACTGAAATTCTTTCAAATATTGAAGAAATTCGTCAAAACATGATACAATTAAAAGAGGTATTATTTGAGAAACTTTCACCTATTGAACAAAAGATTGCAATTGTTTCTTTTTCCTTTTGGCTTTTGCCAAAAGGCAAAAGCAAACCATGTTTCAATAAGAAATTTTTCAAACGAAAACTTTGCTTTTGCCTTTTGGCAAAAGCCAAAAGGAAAAAAAATGGGGAACTTTTGAAACAAAGCAACAAAATTCAGAGTGAAAGAAAATACATCTTTTTCACAAAATTGTAATGATATAGTCCACCGCTTTTTTGAAAATGTTTTCAAAAAAGTGTTGAACATTTTAATGCACCCATTCCACATGCTAGGGGTTGCTGGTGTATTTGGTGGTTCGCTATTCTCTGCTATGCACGGTTCATTAGTAACTTCATCTTTAATTCGTGAAACTACTGAAAACGAATCTGCTAACGAAGGATACAAATTCGGACAAGAAGAAGAAACATACAACATTGTAGCTGCTCACGGTTACTTCGGTCGTTTAATCTTCCAATACGCTTCTTTCAACAACTCTCGTTCATTACACTTCTTCTTAGCTGCTTGGCCAGTAGTAGGAATTTGGTTCACTGCTTTAGGTATTTCAACTATGGCATTCAACTTAAACGGATTCGCGTAACGACAAAGAGTCCACTTTTGGATAAATCCAAAAGTAAAAGCTAAATGAAACTTTTCATTTAGCAAAACGAAGTGAATTGCGAGAAGCTAAAAATTTTTAAAAATAAAGTTGAAGTTTATTTTTTGATTAAAATTTTGTATTCTAAAAATAATTCTAAATTTCATTTAGAAGATTTGATGGAAATAAAAAAAATTTATAGTATAAAATATTATGATAGCACAAAATTCAACATTTCTACCTTTTCCTGTTGGAATCGTAACAGGAGAAGATTGCAAAAACTACATACAAAACTTGAAACAGTCGCCGCTGCAATGGAACATGGCATGATCTGGCAACATGAAGACGGCACAATTGTAGAAATTTTACCCGGTCAATGCCGAGGAATGACTGAAGTTGTAGATTTACTTGTTTTTGGTTTTCCTTTTGGCTTTTGCTTTTTAGTTTTTAGTAAAAACTAAAAAGTAAAAACCAAAAGGCAAAAGCCAAAAGAAAAACAAGAAGATTATGCGCAAAGAAAGTCAAAGTCTCCTGTTTATGGTAGACTCAACCAATTAATTTCTGGTTATCGTAGTCCAAGAACAAACAAAGCATGCTATTCTGCAGGTCCTTGGAGATTGTTAGGTGTTTTTATTTAGTTTTTTATTTTTAAAGTTTTAGTAATTCGCAACAAAATAGAAAGTGTTACAGCTTTCTATCTGTTCAGAGACTATCTTTTTCTGTGCTTGCCAGCTGGCCTGCCGGCTAGCGCAGAAAAAGAAAAGCGCTTCGAGCATTTTTATTCGCTCATTTTTGCAAGTTGTTAAAACGAGCAAAGCATGCAATAAAAATGTTATGATATAGTCCATGCTTTTGCTTCTCAAGTAGTAAAAAAGCTGCTGTTTTAGACAAAGCAAAAGCATGTCAACTTCAACCAATCAGTAGTAGACTCTCAAGGTCGTGTATTAAACACTTGGGCAGACATCATCAACCGTGCTAACTTAGGTATGGAAGTTATGCACGAAAGAAACGCACACAACTTCCCGTTAGACTTAGCGTCTGTAGAAGCTCCTTCTGTTAACGCTTAATTTTTTTGGAAGTTCCATTTTTTTTTAAAGTAAAGAAAGTTAAAACTTTCTTTACTTTATTTTCTAGTTATTATTCATTTAAATAATAAATGAAATAAGCAAATGAAAAAATTTTTCGAAGAATTTTTCGAAAATATTGCCTTTTTCAAAAAAGAAGGGTACACTATTTTTAGAATCTTTTCATATTCATACTATTTTTTTATTTCAGATTTCATTATAAAAAATACACAATCGCTTGTTGAAGCATCCTCAATCAACTCAATTCGTTTCCGATTTGAAAACGAAGCTGACTTCGTGGCGGCGCAAAAACTTGTTTTGCAACTCGTAGACAAATCTGAAAACGATTTTGTCGATCAACTGTTGACACAAAAATTTGCAGGTGCTGCCAATGTTGTTGGCAAAAAATTAGAAACCACAGCTTTGTTTTATTCAAAACAAGTTGTGGTTTCGACAGAAATTGAAAAAACAGTAAAAGTTATGTTTTTTATTGTTTTTTTCAATTCAAATGTGATTGTTCAGTTTCTGAACCTTTTGAATTCAAAAAATGAATTTGTAAGCGCTCTCCCATTTGAATATGTTCGATCGCGTTTTTTAACGCTGTCTCTTCGAGATGAATTTCTTTTTGAACGTGGTGACGATGAAAAAGCTTTTTCAAAAGCCCAGCTGTTTGAAAAAAATTCTGAACTGCCTGAATTTTTTCATCTGTTCAATTTAGAAGAAAGAAAATGGTCTTCGGCTCTTCAAACTCTTGAAGAGTGGGTTCGCGATAGCTTTTCGGAAAATCCAATTGAAAAGCTTTGGGTTGAACGCCCAGATGTGGTGACCGCGGCTGTGCATACATTATGGCTGGAGCTGGTTTTTTGTGATGCAGCGGAATTGACTCTTCGAAAAAAAACAGAATTGGTTGATGGACCGAACTCTTTTTTTGAATTGGTACAATCTTTTGTGCTTGAACAAAATATCGAGCGCAGCCGTCTGCTTGCAAGCAGTCAAAAACAACGTAAAAAGCGTGCCATCCTTGAAGAAGGAGCAACCTTTCTTTATGCTTCACGTTTTAAAGAAAAAGAACAAATTCTTCTGGTGGGGTCGGCACAAGTTCAAAAAACATTCCAAGTTTCGCTGGATTTCTATGAAACGGAGTTTTTCTTTTGCTAGAATTTAAAATTGGCTTCAGAAAGTGCTTTTTCGTTCTTTTCATTGTTGCAAACAAAGTTGGACAGTCCGGATATTGCGGTTGCATACCAGTTTCAGCTCATCCTCGACAGGTCTATTCAATCGGTTCTTCTTGAACCATTGAGAAAATACTGTAAAAGTCTCTTAGAAACAGAAAAAGTTGAGGTTGACCTCTCTTCAAAAGATAAGAGTATTCAATCTTTTCAAAGAATTCTTGGAAGCCTTGAAAAACTATTTGACAAAAATAAGTCTCGTTCAATTTTATTTTATGAGTCGTTTTTTTGGTATTTCTTTTTTCTTTTTCTGCCAAAGGTAAAGGCGGAAGGCTATAGTTCCCTCTTACGCAAAGCAGCCATGGGGCTTCAGAGATTTTTATCCAATGACGTGGAAGCTTTCAAGCTGTTTCAACAAACAGCTTTTGAACAACTTGAAAGTGAACAATTTGCGTTTGAGAGTTCACTCCAAGGAGGAAAATCAATGGAACCCTCTCTGAGTCTTCGTGGACAATTGAAGCGTCTTTTTGAAAAGAATTTTCTTCCCTTGTAACCAGGAAACAGACGTCAACTTGGTGACTTTGTCAAAGAATTAAACCAAGTTTTAACGCTGTTGGAGCAAGTTGTTTGGAAGGAACGAAAAACTCTTCCGGGAGCAACAAAAAAAAATAGAAACCTGTGCTCTTCGAATCTATGGGAAATTCAAAAAAAGCTTTGAACCATTGTTTGTAGATTTACAAACATTGGACGGAGCCGCACCATTTTCAGAAATCTTTCCAAAAATTCAAAAATTCGAATCATGGAAAGTCTTTTTGAAAAATTTTGAAAATTTTCTTCAGGGTGTCGATGACTTTTACCCAGATGGAGGTGTTCCATTTGAGTTTGCTATGGTTTCCGTTTTGTCCACAAAGCAGAAGTACAAGCTTAATGCTTCTGATTTATCAACACTGTTTTTCTTTGTGCACCAAGCTCCGCCAGCTGTGCACGAGGTTTTGTTTGACACTTCAAAAAAAAATCTCCTGGATGATTTTTTTGAAATGTTCAAGAAACACTTAGCCGCTTTCTACAAGCAAACGTCAGCCGACGGGATTCATTTTGAAGAAGCAAGTCAGTGGAGTGAACAGATTGCATAATGGCAATGGGTTCGCCAAGCAAAGGCAGAAACCAGTTCTGAGTTTTCGCCTGTGCAAAACAGACTTTTCAATATTGAAAAAGAAGTCTATTTGGCAGTTTTTGGACTCCCATCAAATATTCTTCTTTTTTCTCGTCCAGCTTCTCCTGTGGAGAATAATCACTAGTCTTTTTTTTTTCAAATTCATCACTTTTCTTTTTTTTTATTTTATGTGCAAAGTTTCAAAATTTGTCCTTGATGGAAAAGTCGTGAACGGTTTACCCAAAACCGATTTTTTAATGTCGTGGCCACCTTCTTTTTCATTTGATGAAGGTTTTTCAACTATACCAAATGAAAGAACAAAAAAACCACGAAGAAAAAATTCAAAAAAAAAACGAAAGACCCTCTTCATGAACAATAGGTTTTTCTTCGTGGTTTCTTTGAAAATTTCTTCAAATACAATTCTATCAATTTCTTTCTATTTATTTTTTTATGCAAAAAAAAGCTTTTACTCTTGATCAATCCCTTTCAAATTTTGTTCATGAATTGCAAGACCAATCTGGAAAAAAAATTCCATATATAGCGGTGAAGTTTCAATATGAAAGCCAAAGAATGGTTTTAAATGATCATGCACTTGTACGCAACACTATTCTTGGGGGGTTTGTGACTCTCTATAGTAGTGTGATTTTTCAAAAAGAAAACACGTGGGTCTATCCCCCCGACCATTTTTCTTCTGCCAATTGCCGAGCTTGTTTTCTGCTATGGAACGTCATCTTCTGTTGGCGATGAAATGAGTGTGAACTTCACTGTGGTTGATCCGAAAACAAGTTAACCACAAGGGTTACGTGTTTCTGTGGCGCAAATAATCATGTACACAAAAAAAGCACTGTTGGAACCATTGCCAACTCGTAAAGAAGGCACAACAAAATTTGGCTATTTACGAATTGGGTGTTTCTCAATGCGATGTTAGATCTTCCAATGTTTTCCGGTGTTGATGTTTCAATTTTTGGAATTTGGGCATTTGTACAAAAAAATTTTGTACAATTCACAAAAAGTCCAATTCTTTGAAGGAATTCAACACCATGCAACCTTACACCGTGTTGATTTTGAAAAACTAGATTACAGGACCCCACAAAAATCTTCTATGTTTAGTTTTTCAAAATTGAAGGTTCAAGGAGAGTTGCCAGAAAATTTTTATGACTTTGTTCAAAAATTTGAATGGTCAAATGCAACTGACCTTCAAAAAATGTGGAAGGTCTATCCAAAAGTCGCAAATGCTTTTTTTGTGGATATAATTGCGCAGGTTCCCTACCATGAGCTTGAATCATGGTATCCTCGTTTGCGCAACTCAATAAACTACATGAGCGCACAAGAGCAAACAAAACCGCTCACATTAGATGCTTTGTTTCTTGTGAAAGTTTTTGTTGAACTTTCTGCTGTGATAGACGTTCCAGTTGAAAGAAAATTTATACCTCCACAGGAGAAAAAAACATCATCAGAATTTTTCAAACTGTTGGAGTAGTTTTTTTTTCTTTTTCTTTCTTGGTGTGGAACCAATTGGTTCCACACCAAACTCTCAAAATTGATTTAGAATCAAATGCATCTTCATCCTTTCAAAATTTTCTTTTTTTTTTGTGGTTCATTTTCTCTTTTCTTTTCAAGAACCTTCGCACGTGGTGGTCAAATGTACCACAGACATGGTGAACTAAGAAGATCGTTCGGTCTTTCTTTTTTTCTGGTGGGGTTGGTATCTCACAATGTTTGGTCGCTTTGGAGTTTTGACAAAAGAAACAAATGGTAGTTTGTATTTTGAGCTTTTTTCTGAATTTTTTTAGAAATTTTCAAAAAAAGTAAAGTTGGAGGTTCTGGCTCCAGTCGAGGTGGTGTATCAAGAAATATGTCAAGCAACCTTGGTTGCTCAAGAGCAGGTCCTTGGGCCTGAAACTCTCATGTTGGATCATTCGTTGTCACCACATGAAATTTTTATGTATACCTTTGTGGTTCTGGATTTGATCCATGAATTGGAATGTGAAAATCGATTCTGCCCAAACCTACAACTTTATGTGCAAGTTTTTTTCGGGTTGTTCATGAGCTGTGGCTCTGGTCTTTCATTTGATGAAAGACTGTTTTTTGTGACTCGTTATGAATTTTTAAACTTGCACTTGGTCCCCCTCGACCAATTCACAGAAGAGAAATTTTATAAGTAATTTCTTTTAATTTCTGTGCTTCATTTGTGCTTCATTTGAAGTGGGGTCCAATGAACTGCTTTTTTTTTTTCGAGAACTCCTTCTTTTTCTTTGGAAGCAGTTCTCGAAAAAAAAATTTTGTTTTATCTTCATCAAAAAAATGTGATTTTTCTGGTATGGTGGTTCCTCAAAAAAATATTATTGTGTTTGATTGTTTTGCAGGAACATTTAGTGTTTCCAAAGCAATTCCATTTTTGAACTTTCGTGTGGTTCATGCGTTTGCAATTGAATTAGACCCGCGGCTTTGTGAAAACGCTCCTCGTGCTGAAGATCTTGGTCTTTTGCCAGAAAATTTTGAAGTCATTCAAGGAGATTTTTCATCAATTGCCGTTCAAGCGAAACTTCGAACCTCTTTGACACGTCTTCTTGAAAATACACACCTTCCTATTCATGGGATTTTGGTGTTTGCAGGTGTTCCATGTACATATTATTCAAGTTTCCAACAAGCCTCCCAAATGCGGACACATGAGAAAAACCCAAAACACATTGAAACCAATCAAATGGCTTCTGATCGACTGGTGCTCTCTGTGTTGTCGTTTTTTGATCATGTGAAAATTCTTTCTGAACATGTGAACACTAAGAGTTCCTTAGTGATTGAAAATCCTTGGAGCTCACTCTTTTTAAACATAAAGTATCCTGGAGATCCAACGATCTCAAGAGGATTACAAGCACGCTATGCTTTAGCGCTCCGAAATCGTCCCTTTTTACAACCTTTTCTTGCAAAGAATGGAGGCCCTCTTCATGTGGTGAAGTACAATTGGTGTGCCTTTGACGAAACATGTTTTGCCTTTTGGCTTTTGCTTTTTAGTTTTTAGTAAAAACTAAAAAGTAAAAACCAAAAGGCAAAAGCAAAAAAACCAACAAGTATTTTTACCATACTGCACTCTTTGACACCTCGACTGTGCACACATAAGGGCAAACACAAAGTCACTATTGAACGTATGAGGGTTCGTTCTCTTAGGGGCAAGTGGCCTCTCGGTTTTGTGATTCTTTGTGGCAATCGACGAGGCCTCACTTTGTAAGAAGCAAAAAGAATAACAATTCCAAGACCAGTAGCAATAGCAATATACAACAATACACCTACATATTCTGTCATATGTTTTTTGCTTTTCTTTTATTTGAGCACGATAGGACTTGAACCTATAATCGCAAGATTATCGGTCTTGCGCTCTGCCATTGAGCTACATGCCCAGTGAAACTCGCTGAAATTCGTGGCCAGCAGCAGAACAGAATCGCGCGCGGAATGAAATGATCAACCACGAATTCTGCATACGCACCAGCAGTGTCGTTTTTTTGTTCGCTTTAGTGTTAGTATTACTGGCACTTGAGCGAACAATATAATAAGGCCACTACACGATTGGCACAAGTGTTCCCATCATCACCGACCGGGAGGTTTTAATAATTCTGACCTGGGCCACTAGGCACGAAGCAACCGCAGATAGCAGCAGAACAGAATGCGCGAAGCAGTCAGCAGCAGAATATAGCTATATTCTGCTACGGCCAGCAGAACAGAATGCTTTTGCTTCTTCCCATCCCCGTCCCCGTCCCCTGTCCCCAAAGGGGAAGAAGCAACCCGTCCCCGTCCCCGTCCCCAAAGGGGGTGGGGGTGGGGCTGCAGGGCCCCACGTAATTTAGAGCAGCTAACATCCGATTTTAACGGAGTATATGAGTTCTAGGTTGCGTTTGTTTCTATAGAGAAGAACTATAATGACTTTGGATTTGGTAATTTTGAGGCCTGAATTTTTCTTTCTTTTTGGCTTTTTGATTTAGCTTTGGTATGGGACTGGTGGACTTGTTAGCCTTGTTGCAGAAAAGATTACCGTTGCAGAGAGTGAGAGGAACAGCTTGCAGAATGGAGCTCTATTCACAACAAATGTTTCTATGGGTACAGCTAACTCTCCAACTGCAGGTCCTTCTCATGCAGCTTCTGTTTTGACTCTATGGAGGCTCGTTTTCTAAGTGCTGCGTTGATGTTCTATGGACCCTTGCAAAGTGTTTATTTGGGAAGTTTGTTGGCGGGCTTGGCTGGTCGATGGATTGAGCTCGTGGTAGTGGATGTGACGGTCCTGTGTATGTAGGTGAGCGTTGCGCTTAGTTATATGTTGTTCTATGAAATTAGGGTCATGGGTTCTGCTATTTCTCTTTCTTTGGGCACTTGGTTTTCCTCCCATACACTGGGAGTGGACTGGCTTTTGTGTTTTGATGCGTAGAGCGCGTCCATGATGGTGACCGTGTCCACAGTTTCTCTGTGCGTGCATATTTACAGTTTGGGATATATGCAGCACGACCTCCACTTGCCTCGTTTTTAGAGCTATTAGAGCTTGTTTACCGGGTCTATGTTGTTGTTGGTAACTTCCAATGATATTATTACCTTGATGGTTGGTTGGGAAATGATTGGGGTTTGTAGTTATTTGTTGATTGGGTTTTGGTTTCATCGCTTGAGCAGGACCAAATCTGCTCAAAAAGCAATGTTGGTAAACCGTGTAAGTGATACCGTATTGCTCTTTGGATTGTTTGTTTGTTGGTGGTACTTGGGAAGTACTGATGCTTCTATTATGACTGCAACCACAACTTCTGCTTTTTACGCTGATATTATTTGCTTTGCGTAGTTGGGAAGAGCTTTGGGGAAAAGCGCCCAAGTAGGATTGCACGTTTGGTTGGCTGACAGGATGGAAGGGCCTACTCTGGTATCCGCGTTGATCCACGCTGCTAGTCTGGTGACTGCAGGGATTTTATAGATTGCATGAACTTCCAGGATTTGGGAATGCAGTGTATTGGCTTGAACCGTGTTGTTGTAGGTAGGGGCAGTGACTTCTTTGATGAGGACTACGGGACTTGTGCAAAATGACGTAAAACGTGGAATTGCATATAGTACTTGTAGTCAGCTAGGATATATGGTTGTAGCTTTGGCGCTTAGTCATTATAGATAGGCAATGTACCACTTGATGACTCACGCTTGTTTTAAAGCACTGTAGTTCTTGGGAGCTGGGGTGGTGATTCACGCTTGTGCTGACGTACAAGATATGCGACGCTCCGGTGGAGCACATGCTGCTTTGCCTTTGGCTTGGACTACACTGCTTTAGGGAAGTTTGAGCTTGTTGGGATGGCCTTTCTTGGCTGGATACTATAGTAAAGATGCTATTTTGGAGTTGTCTTGGGCTACTCCTGGAAGCACTGCAGCCACCCCCACCCCCTTTGGGAACGGGGATGGGGACAAGGACGGGCACTTTATTCTGATGACTGTTGCTTGCTTGACTAGTGCTTATAGCTTCCGTG
>VFQN01000517.1_pt1 | contig 71147 bp, 63 predicted proteins | sample 3512371 | NCBI WGS metagenome assembly VFQN01 (sample SAMN10412370, study PRJNA504923) | tailings metagenome | isolation source: Replicate 2 from Balatoc abandoned mine | place: Philippines: Itogon, Benguet | collected 2017-08-28 | reverse complement strand
CCAGCCGTCTTTCGGCCTTCACATTTCTGACGCCATTATTCGGGGTATTCGCGGGCCATCTGGTGCTGGGGGACCCCATCACACCGGCTTTCGCGGGTGCCGTGGCGCTCGTGATCGGCGGCCTGATCCTCGTAAACCGGCCCCAGTAGGGCTTTCTTTAGCGTCGGCAGCGCTATACCTGTCGTCCACGGGTTCCGCAGGCGAAGGTCGCACTCCCGTTTCGGCCTCGAGATGATAGATTAGCACGATGGATCAAATGACCTCCCAAGATAGTCTCGGCGCGCCCGCGCCCCGCCATCGCACGGCGGCGGTAGATGTCGGCGGCGTGACGGTCGGTGGCGGCGCCCCGATTGTCGTGCAGTCGATGACCAATACCGACACTGCGGACATTGAGGGGACCGCCCGGCAGGTCGCGGCCCTCGCGCGACAGGGCTCGGAACTCGTCCGCATTACCGTGGACCGTGACGAGGCAGCGGCCGCGGTTCCCCATATCCGCGATCGGCTTGCCAAAATGGGCGTTCGCGTGCCGCTGATCGGCGACTTTCACTATATCGGGCACAAGCTGCTCGCCGATCATCCTGCGTGCGCCGAAGCGCTCGACAAGTATCGCATCAATCCGGGCAATGTCGGCTTCAAGGAAAAGAAGGACAGGCAATTCGGCGCCATCATCGAAACCGCGATCCGGCATGGCAAACCGGTTCGCATTGGCGCCAATTGGGGCTCGCTCGATCAGGAATTGCTCACGCATCTGATGGACGAGAATGCGAAGGCCCCGAGACCGCTCGAGGCACGCGCCGTTATGCGCGAGGCGATGGTTCAGTCGGCTTTGCTGTCCGCGGATCGCGCCGTTGAGATGGGATTGCCGAAGAGCCGCATCATCCTCTCGGCGAAGGTCTCGGCAGTACAGGACCTGATCGCCGTCTATATCGACCTTGCGCGCCGCTCCGATTATGCAATTCACCTCGGCCTCACCGAAGCCGGGATGGGGTCCAAAGGCATCGTCGCCTCGTCGGCCGCGCTGGGGATTCTTTTGCAGCAGGGTATCGGCGACACCATCCGTGTCTCGCTGACGCCGGAGCCTGGCGGTGACCGCACGCTGGAAGTGAAGGTCGCCCAGGAAATCCTGCAGACGATGGGCTTTCGCACCTTCGTACCGCTGGTTGCCGCATGCCCCGGTTGCGGGCGCACGACCTCCACAACGTTCCAGGAACTCGCTCGCGACATCCAGTCTTTCATTCATGAATCGATGCCGGAGTGGAAGTCGCGCTATCCCGGCGTTGAAGCGCTCAACGTCGCGGTGATGGGCTGCATCGTGAATGGCCCCGGCGAAAGCAAACACGCCGACATCGGCATCTCGCTGCCCGGCACGGGCGAAGCGCCTGCGGCTCCGGTCTTCATCGACGGCAAAAAGGCGGTGACGTTGCGCGGCCCGACCGTTGCCGAAGACTTCAAGGCGATGGTGATCGACTACATCGATCGCCGGTATGGCGTCGGAGGGGCGGGCAAGACCGCGGCGGAATAGTACCTAGCTTCTGCGATCTCCGATCAAAGACGCAGCCTCAATGATGAGCCAGAGCACGCCGAATATCACGGCAACCAGAGCCGCGAGCGGAATCAGGTTCTCGAAAAGCATGGCGGTTCTCCTCGTCGCCTTGCTTGAAAACCGGCTAAGCTCCGTTGCGTTCCCGCTCGTAATTCCTGTGAAAAATCCGTAATGGATGCGCTGCACAAGAGAGCGTTCAGGTGAAATCGCGCAACGCGCCATCCGTTGCCCTCCATGCTCTGCCGCCCCATATTGCAGTCATGACCGACAACCGCACTCCCCGCGTCGAGCGGCCACGGGTCGAGCCCGAGATCATTCCGCCAAACGCGCAGCGGCGTCAGCGAAACTTCGATAGCCTGTTCGTGCGCATCGAAGAAGGCGACGACGGCATTCGTCGCGTCTATCTCAAGAAGCCCGGGCCTTTTACGATCGTCATGATCCTGCTGGCGGCAGGCACGCTAGGCGCACTTTTCTTTGTGCTGCTCGCGGGATTAATGCTGCTGTGGATCCCGCTCGTGATCGTGGGCGTCGCTGCCGCCATGTTCTCCGGCTCTGCGCGCCAGTTGTGGTCGAATGTGTCTGGATGGCTCGGCGGCAACGCGCGCCGCTGACCGTTCTTGCTTTGCCCCGACGAGCAGTTTCGCGGCGCCGCCGGCCTGAATGTCCGGACCGCTTATGTATGCCGCAGCGCCTCGATGGGATCGAGCCTTGAGGCGCGCAGCGCCGGATACCAGCCGAAGAAAACGCCAACGAGGCCCGAGAACACCACAGCCAGAATGATCGACGCAGGCTCGACCAGCAGCGGCCAGCCCGCGGCATTCGAAATGATGTAGGCGGCGCTGACCCCGATCAGAACGCCGATCAACCCGCCGATCGCGGCAAGCCCGGTCGCCTCGAACAGAAACTGGCGCAGAATATCCCATTGTTTTGCGCCGAGTGCGAGGCGAAGGCCGATCTCGCGCGTGCGTTCCGTAACCGATACCAGCATGATGTTCATGATGCCGATGCCGCCGACTGCGAGCGAAACGCCGGCGACGGCAGCGAGAAGAATTGCGAGCGTTCGCGCACTCGCTTCACGCGTCGCGGCGATATCGGCGAGATTGCGGATCGAGAAATCGTCGTCCTGACCCGGTTGCAGACGATGACGCTGGCGCAGCAGCGTCTTCACCTCGTCCTCGACGAGACTCATGGTCTCGCCGTCCTTCACCTTCACGTAGATCGAGCCCACGGCCCGGGCATTTGCCTGATTGCGGCCGAGCACGCGCTGCCGCGCCGTGTTCAAAGGCACAAACGCGACATCGTCCTGATCCTGTCCCCAGGTCGTCTGGCCCTTGCGCGTCATCACGCCGACGATACGCAGCGGCACATTGCGGATGCGCAGTTCCTGACCAATGGGATCGAGGCCGCCATACAAATTGCGCGCCACGGTTTGTCCGAGGATGACGACCTGCGCACCCCGCGCGATTTCTTCCGGCTCGAAGGCGCGGCCGATCTCGACATCCCAGTCGCGCGCTTCGAACCAGCCGGAATCGATGCCGAACACGGCGCTCGACCAGTTGACACCGCCAGCCACGATCTGTCCGGTGCCGCGCATATTGGGCGCCGTCACCTGCACGCCCGGCACTTCCGCCATGATCGCTGCAGCATCGTCATCGGTCAGCGTGGAGGCGGCACCTGACCCCATCCTCACGCCGCCTGCCGTAACATTCCCGGGCGTCACGATCAGCAGATTCGAACCGAGGCTGCGGATCTGCGCCACCACCTGCTCGCGTGCGCCACCACCGACCGCGACCATCGCGATCACTGCCGCGACGCCGATGATGATGCCCAGCATCGTGAGCGCGCTGCGCAGCTTATGCAGGCGCAATGCGTCGAGCGCGGACATGACGGCGTCGCGGTTCGTCATTCGGCGGCCTCATGATGCGAATGCGGATGCTTCAGCAATTCCGCAAGACGCGCCGCGGCGTCGACCGGCGTCTGGCGTCGGTCCGACAACACCTGCCCATCTAAGAAACGGATCAGGCGATTGGCATAGGCTGCAACGTCCGGCTCGTGCGTGACGACGACTACCGTCGTGCCCTCACGATTGAGTTCCTGAAACAGCGCCATGATCTCGACCGACGTGCGGCTGTCGAGCGCGCCGGTGGGCTCGTCGGCGAGGAGCATCTTCGGATTGTTGACCAGTGCGCGCGCGACCGCGACGCGCTGCTGCTGGCCGCCGGATAGTTGGGTCGGCCGGTGATGGATGCGATCTCCCAGACCGACGCGCTTCAATGCGATGATGGCTTTGTCCTTGCGCGCCGTGCGGTCGGCCTCGGCATACACCATGGGCATTTCGACATTGGAAAGCGCATCGAGCCGATCGAGCAGATGGAATTGCTGAAAGACAAATCCAATCTTGCGGTTACGTACGGCGGCAAGCGCGTCGCCGTTCAACGTTGAAACAAGCTCGCCATCGAGGCGATACGTTCCCGAGGTCGGCTTGTCGAGACAACCGACGACATTCATGAAGGTCGACTTCCCTGAGCCCGAGGGGCCCATCACCGCGACGAAATCACCCTCGTCGACGGAAATCGAAACACCGTCGAGCGCCGTGACGGTCTCGCCACCGAGCTTGTACAGCCGCGTCAGGTTTTCGGTCTCGATCAGCGGCATGGTTGTCACCTGCCCGTCAGAACCCGAAGCGCGGACCGCGCTGCGCGGCGGCTGTCGGCGCGCCGCCGCCGACAATGACTTCGGCCCCGGCATCCAGCCCTGAAATCACTTCGGTCGAGCCACCGTCGGTGACACCCGTAGCAATGGTCAGCCCTTGTGGCTTGCCGTCACGACCGACAATGAAGACGCGGCCAGATTGCGCCGTTCGCTGACCGCCGGCGGCCGCCTGCCGCTTCACGATTTCGTCGAACAGCGACTTCTGCTGGGGCGTGAGTATGCCGGCAATACGCTGCTCAAGCTCGCGGCGTGCCGCAAGGATGCGCTCGCGCCGCGCGGCTTGATCGCCATCACCTGCGCCGGCCATGAAGCTCTTGCGCATGTCGGCAAACGCGGCCTCGATCTCGCGCAGCTGATCGGCGCCGGGCTTGATCTCGGTCTTGATTGCTTCGAGAAACTCGCCGCTATTGCCACCGCTGGGGCGGCGCTGTTGCGGACCGGTGGGACCGGACGGCCCGCCGTTGCGCACCAGCGGCTGATCCGCCAGTGACGGCGGACGCCAGCGTAGCGCAGCATTGGGAATGCGCACGACGTTCTCGCGGCGCTCGGTCTCGACGCGCAGATTGGCCGTCATGCCCGGCAACAGTTCGCGCCGCGGGTTCTCGATCGAGACGATGGTCGTGTAGATCACGACGTTCTGGACGTTCTGCGATCCGAGACGCACTTGTTTCACCACACCGTCGAAGGTGCGGCCCGGAAATGCATTGACCGTAAAGGTCACGCGCTGATCTGGCTTGATGCGTCCGATATCGGTCTCGTCGATATTCGCCGAAATCTCCATCTTGCGGAGATCGTCCGCGATGCGGAACAGTTCCGGCGCCTGCAGCGACGCAGCGACCGTCTGTCCGAGTTCGACATTGCGTTGGACCACGACACCGGACACGGGCGACTTGATTTCCGAATTGCCGAGATCGACCTCGATCTGGCGCACGGCTGCTTCGCGCTGCTGAATCTGAGCACCGACGGCGGCCAGATTGGCCTGAGCCACCTGCAAGTCGGCCGCGAGACCGACGAGGGCTGCCTTCGCGGAAGTCACCTGCGCGCGGGCCGATGCAAGCGCGGCCGCCTGCGCGTCACGGGTCGTACGCGCTGTATCGACGGCCGCTTCGGCGGCAAACCCGCGCCCGCGAAGGTCGCTCTGTCGGGTATAGATGCGGTCGGAATCGGCGAACAGCGCCTCGTTGCGCGTGACCTGCGCTTCCATGTCGGTTTGCGCGGCCTTGGCCTTTTCGGTCTCGGCCTTCACCTTTTCGATCTGGCCTTCGACGACAAGTCTCTGCGCTCGCATCTGCGCCAGATCGGCACGAGCGGCATCCAGACGTGCGCGGATCTGATCCTGATTGAGCCGCGCCACGACCTGGCCGGCCTGCACCTCTGAATTGTAATCGGCCAGAACCTGAACCACCTGCCCGGACAGCTGCGAGCCGACGATGACAGTGGTGGTCGGATTGATGGTGCCGGTGGCACTGACGGTTGCGATCACGTCGCCGCGGTCGGCCTTGGCGGTACGGTAGCTGCCTTCGGCAGGCGCGCCGTTCCAGCCCGGCACAAAATAAAGCGCCACCGCCGCAATCGCGGCGAGAAACAGCACGAATACCGAAAATCTTCGCATGGTCGTCTACCCCGGGAACCAGATGTAGGGGCCACACCGCGGCGAGTCATCTTACGTTTTGGTCAGTCTGCAGACACAAATAGACACAATATCTGTAACGATCTCAAACATATGCCGCGGCGCGCCTTACTTCTCGCGCGCCGCGATGAACCGGGCGGTTTCCCGCAGGATCGAGGCCCGCGCACCGAACGGCGCCAGTGCGGCCTCGGCGTCCGCTACGACACCGGCCAGCCGCTCGCGAGCGACCTGTACCCCATGCACCGACACCAGCGTCGCCTTCCCTACAGCGGCATCCTTGCCGGTGGCCTTGCCCACGGTCGCGGCATCGCCTTCGACATCGAGAATGTCATCGGCGATCTGGAAGGCGGTACCCACCGCACGGCCGTATTTCGACAAGGCCGCCTGTTCGCTTGCGGATGCTCCGCCGAGCAGGCCGCCGGCAATGCATGCGAAGTGCAGCAGCGCACCGGTCTTCATCGCCTGCATCGTGATGATGAAACGTTCGTCGCCGGACGGCATCGCCCCGAAACGGCCCTCGGCTGCAAGATCGAGCATTTGGCCGCCGGCCATTCCGCCGATACCCGAGCCGCGCGCCAATTCGCGCACCAGCGCGATACGGATTGCTGGATCGGGATGCGTTTCCTCCCGAGACAGAATGTCGAACGCGAAAGTCAGCAGCGAGTCGCCAGCAAGAATGGCCGTCGCATCGTCGTAGGCGCGATGCAGCGTCGGACGGCCGCGGCGCATGTCGTCATTGTCCATCGCAGGCAGATCGTCATGCACCAGCGAATAGCAATGGATGCATTCGAGTGCGGCGCCGGCCATCAGCGCACGTTGCCGCGGCACCTCGAACAGAGCGGCGCTTTCCACCACAAGAAACGGACGCAGCCGTTTGCCGCCGCCAAGTGCAGAATAGCGCATGGCCTCCATGAGACGCTGCGGCCGCTCGATCTCGCCCTCGACGGGTTGCGGCGACAGCAGCGATCCGAGCAGGTCTTCGGTTTCGGCAGCTACCGCGTCGAGCGCAGCGGTAAAATCGTTCTTCATCATGCGTCACATTCGCGGCGCAGCGCCGCATTCCTTATCTTGTCACCGTAACGGAGAGTCTCTACGGGGGTCGTATGCCTCGGCGGGGTTAGATGGCCTTATCGCAGCAACCATGGACGGGTTCCAGAGCGGGCTTTTTCCGTGTCCTGCGGATCGTCATCGCCGTCGTGCTGGTCCTCTTGCTGCTCCCCTACCTCCTGACCCCGCTTTATCTCGTGGTGCGGCCGGTTTCCATGCCGATGCTGTGGCGCTACGTCACGTTTCAGCCGGTCACCCGGATCTACCGCCCGCTTGATGATATCGCTGCGGTTCTGCCGCGCACCGTGATCGCATCCGAGGACGGCCAGTTCTGCAACCACCGCGGCGTCGACTGGAGGGGCTTGCGGGACATTTTAAAGGACGCCGAGGACCTGGACGACCTGCGGGGCGGCTCGACCATTACCCAGCAGACCGCCAAAAACCTGTTTCTCTGGCAAGGCCGCTCCTATGTCCGAAAAGCCCTGGAGATGCCGCTGGCGCTCTGGATGGACCTAATCCTCGGCAAACGGCGGATCATGGAAATCTACCTCAATATCGCGGAGTGGGGCCCAAACGGCCAGTTTGGGGCCGAGGCCGGCGCCCGGCGGGCCTTCCGGACGTCTGCCGCCGACATAAACGCGCGCGAAGCCGCGCTGATGGCGGCCATGCTGCCCAACCCTCGGCGCCGGGACGCCCAGAAGCCCGGACCGACGGTTCGCAGGCTCTCAGGCCTCTACCAGCGGCGCGCCAATGCCGCCGGGATCGATGCCTGCCTGAAACGGGCTCCCACGGTCCGGAAAGCCAGCCAAAAGCCCTAGCGCCGGCGTCGCCATTCCTCTATAAGCCGCCGCAATCCATTACATCCGGTCCGGCAGGGTTCTCCTGAATGGGACATCGCGGGCCGGATTGTCTTTTTCAGGAGTTCCAGCAATGGCCGTTCCTAAACGAAAAACCTCGCCCTCGCGGCGCGGGATGCGCCGGTCCGCCGACGCGCTCAAGCAGCCTGCCTATGTCGAGGACAAGGATTCGGGCGAATTCCGCCGTCCGCATCATCTCGATCTCAAGACCGGGATGTACAAGGGCCGGCAGGTGCTGAAGGTGAAGAGCGCCGAAGCCTAAGACAACGCAACGGGGCAGGAGAGACCACCCCGGAGGACATGGTTCATGTATCTCGTCGGTTTCCCTCTCCTGCTGATTCCGCTCGCGATCTACAACATGATCGCGTTCCTGTTCGATCTCGGCTTCAGCGACACCGTCTTCTCTTTCCATATGATGTCCGGTGCCACGCTCGGCGTGACCACTGGCGACCTGCTGATCATCGTCTCGATCCTCTTGCTGTTCATAGAGATCCTGAAAGCGACGCGTTTCGGGGTGAAGTCGATCGTCGATCACATGCTGTCATTCGTGGTTTTCGTCGCCGCGCTGGTCGAATTCCTCTTGGTCCAGAAGGCAGCGACGTCAACCTTCCTTATCTTTCTCGTGATCTGCGCCGTCGACGTCATCGGCGGCTTCTCGATCTCGATCCGGGCGGCCACGCGCGATTACACGGTCGAGGGCGGTCATCATCCGCTCGCCGGCTGACCGCTACACTCCGGTTCCAGCGTCATGACACGCGATTTCCATACGCCCGGCCGCTCCGCGGCCTATGCGACCGGCGGCATGGTCGCGACCTCGCATCCGCTGGCATCGCTGACGGCCGTCAACATCATGCGCGCAGGCGGCAGTGCTGCCGATGCTGCGGTCGCAGCAATGGCGGTTGCCTGTATCGGCGAACCGCACATGACCGGCATCGGGGGCGACTGCTTCTGTCTCGTCGCGCGGCCCGGTCAGCCGGTGTGGGGCTATAACGGCTCCGGCCGCACCGGCGCTGCAATGCGCCCGGAATTGCTGACAGATCAGGGACTGAAGGAGGTTGCAACGGATTCGCCGCACGCGGTGACCGTTCCCGGTGCAATCGAGGCATGGGATGCGATCCTGCGGACCCACGGCCGCTTTAGGCTCGATCGTGTCCTGCAGCCCGCGATCGAGGCTGCGGAAAGCGGCATTCCGGTCCAGCCCCGAGTTGCGCTCGACTGGTCGCTCGCCGTCGAAAAGCTCAGAAAGCACTCGGCCACCGCGAAGCATTATCTCGTCGACGGACATGCTCCGAAAGCCGGCGATATCGTCAGATTTCCGGCACTCGCGCGAACGTTGCGCATGATCGCGCAGAACGGCGCGCGCGCCTTTTATGAAGGCGAGATTGCCGACGATATCGTCAAGACACTGGCACCGCTCGGCGGAGTATTGACCGCGCGGGATTTAGCCGCGCATCGCGGCGATCGGGTGACGCCGATCTCGACGAATTATCGCGGTCTCGACGTGGTTGAATTGCCGCCGAACGGACAGGGTCTCGCGGCCCTGGTCATGCTCAATATTCTCGAGCGCTTCGACATGGGCGCGCTCGACGCCGATGGTGCGGAACGGCTGCACCTTCTCATCGAAGCCGCACGCCTCGCCTATGGCATGCGCAACACCAATATCGCCGATCCGGCGTTCATGACGGAAACAGTCGATGCTCTGCTCGACCGCGGCTTTGCGGCGAAGCTGGCGGGCATGATCGATCGCTCCAGACGCTCGACATTCCCGAAAGCGATCAAGCCCATTGGCTCAACTGTACTGGTCTGCGTGGTCGACAAGGACCGCAACGCGGTGACGATGATCAATTCGCTGTTCTCGGCATTCGGCTCGGGCATCGCGACGGAGCAGACCGGCATCCTGCTGCACCATCGCGGCTCCGGCTTCAATCTGACGGCCGGCCACCGGAACTGCATCGGCCCATCGAAGCGACCGATGCACACCATCATTCCCGCGCTCGCGTTGCGAAACGGCCGCGTGGACATGGCGTTCGGTGTCATGGGCGGCGCCTATCAGGCGATGGGCCACGCGCATGTCATCTCCAACATTGTCGATCACGCCATGGATCTGCAGACCGCGATCGATTGGCCGCGGGCATTCTTCGAGGGCGACAAGGTCGAGATCGAGAACGGCGTAAGCGACGACGCGATAACCGCGTTGCGCGCGATGGGCCATGACGTTGCACGGCGCAAACTGCCGCATGGCGGCGGCCAGGCGATCCGGATCGACTGGGAGCGTGGCGTGCTGATCGGCGCGTCCGACCCGCGCAAGGACGGCCTCGCGCTGGGCTACTGAGCAGCCCTCTTCGCGAAAACCCGCCTCACTTACGATTGCGGCTCAGTTTTTGTACGGTGCCCCGCGTTCCATTTTTAGCCGCCCTCGTGTCGCCCTTCGCTTTGTCAGTCCCGGCTTCGGCCACGCCCTGGTCGCGCGAGCGCGCAACATCGAACCGGGCTGCGAACATGTGCGCGACAGAAAGCGCGTCGGCATAGCTCGATCGTTCACGGACGGGCTGCTTTTGCGTCGAGTTAACCACGATCGGATCTCGAACGGTCGCGTGATCGTCGCCACCTGCTCGAAGCGCGTCCGGCTCGACATCACGCGAGGGACCCTTTGAGCCCAATTGGCCGCCGCGGCGCGTCTTACGTATTGGCATTTTCAATTTCTGCGTCAAATCGGGACATGGTATGCCACTCCCCGATCTAACCCGCAAATTTCGGACCGCACCACAAACCGACTCAGCAAATCTCTGGTTCGTAAGGGCAATTCGCGCACGCGATGGTTACTGCAAAAGCAAGCGGCCGATTTTGCGACTTGTTCAGAGTTGACCGGTAACTTCGCCAAGAAAATGGGCCGCTACAAACTTTGCGCGCCTCTTAAAGGGCGATAGTGACACATTCAATTAACCCTGCGCTTCCTTCACTTGGGACAGCATCGAGCGCATCAGCCTCTGCCGGCATGGACTATGCCGCGATCATTCAGGCAGCGGGCGAAGCTGCCTATGACTGGCAAATAGACACCGATAGGCTGACATGGAGTGCCGGCGCCGCGCGCCTCCTCGGATTGCGTGATGCAACTCCGATTTCGACCGGACGAGGCTTCGCAAGCCTTCTCGATCCTGCCAACGAGCTCACTCGCTTCGATGCCGTCATGGACCCGGAGAAAGTCGATCCTGGGCTGGGCGTACCCTATCAGATTGAGTACGCAATGCGGCCGGGATCACGCGCGAACAAGCTATGGGTCGAGGATACGGGCCGCTGGTTTGCTGGCGACGACGGCAGACCTTGCCGCGCACAGGGCATCATCCGCATCATCACCGACCGCTACGAACGCGAACAGCATCTGGCGTATCTATCCCGCTTCGACATACAGACGGGCGAATTCAACCGATGGCATCTGACCGAGCGGCTGCACGAGACGCTGGAAGATGCCGCGCTCACACAGATTCCGTGTGGGTTCCTGCTCGCGACCATCGACAATCTTGGTCGCATCAATAACGCCTACGGCTACGACGTCGCAGACGAGGTGATCGGCGTAATCGCAAAACGGCTTCGCAGCCGCATGCGCGGCGCGGACGTGCTCGGTCGATTTTCAGGAAACAAGTTCGGGATCATCCTGAAGAATTGCGCACCGGAGGATATCGGTCTCGCGGCCGATCGTTTTCTCAGCGCGATCCGTGATGACGTGGTGATGACGATCGCCGGTCCGGTCTCGGTTACAGGGACGATCGGTGGCGTGTCCGTGCCCTACCACGCCGACACTGTCGACGACGTGCTCGCGCGCGCGCAGGAAAGCCTCGACCATACCAAGGATCGCCGGCCGGGTTCGTTCATCGCGTATCAACCCAATCCCGAACGCGAGACCCAGCGGCGCGCCAACATCCGCGCCACCGACAGCATCGTCACCGCACTGAACGAACGCCGAATCCTGCTGGCCTTCGAGCCCGTGGTCGACGCACACAGCCGCGAAGTTGCATTCCACGAATGCCTGCTTCGCATTCGACGCATCGACGGCAGCCTCATCCTGGCCACCGAGATCATTCCGATAGCAGAGCGGCTTGGTCTCTCACGCATGCTCGACAATCGCGTGCTGGAACTGGTGATCGCCGAAATGGCGGCACATCCCAGTTTGCGCACGAGCCTGAACGTTTCCGCGTCAACGACGACCGATCCCGACTGGTGGAGCAGGCTGGAAGGATTGCTGCGGCTGCACACGGGTGTCGCAGAACGGCTGATCGTGGAGATCACCGAAACCGCCGCGATTCATAACATCGACAACGCGCGCGGCTTCGTGCGGCGCGTCAAGGACCTCGGGTCGCAAATTGCGATCGACGATTTCGGAGCCGGTTACACGTCGTTCCGAAACCTGCGCCACCTTGGCGTCGACATGATAAAAATCGATGGGTCCTTTGTGCAGAATCTCATGCGATCTGACGACGACCGCAACTTTGTGCGCGTCATGCTCGACCTCGCGCGCGGGCTGAAGCTCAAGACCGTTGCGGAATGGGTTCAGGATGAACAATCCGCTGAGATGCTTGCCGGCTGGGGCTGCGATTACCTGCAGGGCGAACATATCGGCCTGGCGCGGCTGGACTGGGATCACAGCCGGCACGACCGATCCGAAAAAACCGCGTCTCATACGGGGACGTGAATTCGTCCGCCACGCTGCTCGCGTCGCGGACCCACCGGCGCCTGTGCGTGACGCTCAGTCCTTGTCGCTGATCTTGTCGATGCGCTTCTGCATCTCTTCCATCTGACGCTTGAGCGCATCGATATCGTCGGAAGAGGTCGCCGGCTTGTCGGTTTCTGCTTTGTCCGGACCGCCGCCTTCGCGCCGCCCGGCAAAAGGCGTGAACATCGAGAAGGCCTTCTGAAACATCTCCATATTGCGCCGGACCTGATCTTCCATAGGTCCGAATGATGGGACATTAACACCGAAGGCCGCCATCTGCTGGCGCAGCTTCTCCTGCTCCTTGGTGAAGGATTCCAGCGAAACTTCGAGATAGCGCGGCACCATCATCTGCATGGAGTCGCCATAGAAACGGATCAGCTGACGCAGGAAGTTGATCGGCAGAAGGTTCTGACCTTCCTTGTTCTCCTGCTCGAAAATGATCTGAGCGAGCACCGAGCGCGTGATGTCTTCAGAGGTCTTTGCGTCGTAGACGACGAAATTTTCCCCCGCCTTCACCATTGTCGCCAGGTCTTCCAGCGTCACGTAGGTGCTGGTGCCTGTGTTGTAGAGGCGCCGGTTGGCGTATTTCTTGATCGTGATCGGTTCGTCGGATTTTGCCATGATACCGCTTGCTGTGCGCCACTGCACCCGGGATCGGGCCCAGTCCTGCCCTATGGGTGCAAAATGTAAGCGGTTTCAACCGGCCTAGCCACCGTTTTGTGCGGGTCGCATCCCGCACTATCGCATGGCCCAGCGGTTTTGAGGCCGGAACGCGCCGTGCTATTGCGTTGCGCCAGCAGATAGGGAGCATTTCATGCAGGACGACATCGTCATCGTCGGCGCCGCACGGACACCGGTCGGCGCCTTTAACGGAGCTTTCGCGAGCCTGCCGGCACACGAACTTGGCAAGGTTGCCATTGCCGCCGCGCTGGAACGGGCCGGGATCGAAGGCAAGCAGGTCTCCGAGGTCATTATGGGACAGATCCTGACCGCGGGTCAGGGGCAGAACCCGGCGCGGCAGGCCTCGATCGCGGCCGGCATCCCGGTCGAGAGCCCGGCCTGGGGGGTCAACCAGCTCTGCGGGTCGGGCCTGCGGGCCGTGGCGCTCGGCTATCAGGCGATCCTCAATGGCGATTCCGACATTGTCGTTGCCGGCGGCCAGGAATCCATGAGCATGGCGCCGCATTGCGCATATCTGCGCAGTGGCGTGAAGATGGGCGACTTTCAGATGGTCGACACCATGATCAAGGATGGCCTCTGGGACGCTTTCAACGGCTATCACATGGGCACCACCGCCGAGAACGTCGCCAAACAGTGGCAGATCACCCGCCAGCAGCAGGATGAATTCGCGGTCGGCTCGCAGAACAAGGCCGAAGCCGCGATGAAGGCCGGCAGGTTCAAGGACGAGATCGCGCCCGTCACCGTCAAGTCGCGTAAAGGCGATATCGTTGTCGATACCGACGAATACCCGAAGGCTGGCGTCACCCTCGACTCGATCGGCAAGCTCCGCCCAGCCTTCGACAAGGAAGGGTCGGTGACCGCGGCCAATGCGTCCGGCATCAATGACGGCGCCGCAGCGGTGGTGTTGATGAAAGCCTCCCAGGCCAAGAAGGAAGGCCGGCCGATCCTCGCGCGCATAGCCTCCTGGGCGCATGCCGGAGTCGATCCGTCGATCATGGGAACGGGACCGATCCCGGCATCCCGCGCCGCGCTCAAGAAGGCCGGCTGGACGGTACAGGATCTCGACCTGATTGAGGCCAACGAAGCCTTTGCGGCGCAGGCCTGCGCGGTCAACAAGGAGCTTGGCCTCGATACCTCGAAGGTCAACGTCAATGGCGGCGCGATTGCGATCGGACATCCGATCGGCGCCTCTGGCGCCCGCGTGCTGACGACTCTGCTCTACGAAATGCAGAAGCGCGGTTCGAAGAAGGGCCTCGCGACGCTCTGCATCGGTGGCGGCATGGGTATCGCGATGTGCCTGGAGCGCCAGTAAGGGCGCCGCGTTTTTGCGCCGCAGCGATCCGCTGCGGCATGTTGATCTGCGTCATGGCCGGGGCTTGCCCCGGCCATTTACGTGTCTAGTGTAGGCTTTCCGGCGCAGAATCGGCCCGGACGGATCGGGGGGAGGAACCATGGCGCGCGTTGCGTTGGTGACGGGTGGAACACGCGGTATCGGCGAAGCCATCTGCAAGGCATTGAAGGCCGCAGGATACAAGGTCGCCGCAAACTATGGCGGCAACGACGAGGCCGCGCAGAAATTCAAGGCCGCGACCGGCATCCCGGTTTACAAATGGGACGTTTCGAATTTCGAAGCCTGTGACGCGGGCATCAAGCAGGTCGAGGCGGACCTCGGACCGGTCGAAGTGCTGGTCAATAATGCGGGCATTACGCGCGACACGATGTTCCACAAGATGACGCCGCAGCAATGGAACGAGGTCATCAGCACCAATCTCGGCTCGCTGTTCAACATGACGCGGCCGGTGATCGAGGGCATGCGCGCGCGCAAGTTCGGCCGCATCGTCAACATCTCCTCAATCAACGGCCAGAAGGGCCAGATGGGCCAGGTCAATTATTCGGCTGCGAAAGCCGGCGACATCGGCTTCACCAAGGCGCTGGCGCAGGAAGGCGCGAAGAGCGGCATCACCGTGAACGCCATATGCCCAGGCTATATCGCGACCGAAATGGTCAAGGCCGTGCCGCAGGATGTGCTCGAGAAGAGCATCCTCCCGCATATTCCGTCCGGACGGCTTGGAGAGCCGGAGGAAATCGCGCGCTGCGTCGTGTTCCTTGCGTCAGACGAGTCCGGGTTCATTACAGGCTCGACCCTGACCGCGAACGGCGGTCAATACATGGCCTGACCCCGCCAAAAAAAACGCCCGGGTGCCAATGCATCCGGGCGCATGCGTCGAACAATCAGCGGCGTTGAGCCGGTCGCCTCACCTCGAATGACCTTGCCGATACTCGCATTGCGGGAAGGCGCGCCTGGTCAATCCGGCGACCATCCTTTCGGAGCGAGCTCGAAACCCGAAAATTCGAAGCCGGGCGCGACCGTACAGCCGACCAGCGTCCACTCGCCAAGCGATTCCGCAGCCTGCCACGCGTTGGTTGGCACGATCCCTTGCGGCCGCTGCCCTGCGGGAAGATCGGGCCCAAGCACGATGTTTGTGCGTACACCGCTTTCGTCAATCTCCAGGCTTAAGGGTGCGCCGGCATGCCAGTGCCAGGTTTCGACCGCATCGACCCGATGCCAGTGCGAGCGCTCGCCACGCGCGAGAAGAAAATAGATCGCGGTAGAACAGGCGCGACCGGTGTGATCGGTGCGGCTGTCGCGAAACGTCTCGCGATAATGCCCGCCTTCGGGATGCGGCTGAAGACCGAGGAGCCCGATGATATCGGCGGCTGTGGGAGACATGGATCAGCCTTCCGTTGTCGTGCCCCGCGAAATCAGGGGGCATAAGTTAATCCGAGAGATCCGTGCCAGCCGATCGCCACCTGCGCGAGCGACGACAATCCCCTTGTCATCAATACGAGCGCGGCAATCCGATTACATGCTCCGCAATATAGGACAGGATCAGATTGGTCGAGATGGGCGCCACCTGGTAAAGCCGCGTTTCGCGGAATTTGCGCTCAACATCGTATTCCTCGGCAAATCCGAAGCCGCCGTGGGTCTGCACGCACATATCGGCTGCCGCCCAGGACGCATCGGCCGCGAGCAGCTTCGCCATGTTGGCCTCCTCGCCGATGTCCGCGCCGCTTTCGTAGCGTTCCGCCGCCTCGCGCACCATGAGTTCAGCAGCACGCATCTGCGCATAGGCGCGGGCGATTGGGAATTGCACGCCCTGGTTCTGACCGATTGGTCGCCCGAATACGTCGCGCTGCTTCGCATAAGCCGCGGCCTTGGCGATGAACCATTTGGCATCGCCGATGCATTCGGCTGCGATCAGGATGCGCTCTGCATTCATGCCCGAGAGGATGTAACGGAATCCCTTGCCCTCCTCGCCGACCAGCGACGATGCAGGCACCCGCATATTGTCAAAGAACACTTCTGTCGTCGCATGATTCATCATCGTCCGGATCGGGCGGATGTCGAGCCCCCTCCCCTTGACCGATCGCATATCAACCAGAAAGACCGAAAGGCCGTCGGTCCGCTTCTCCACCTTGTCCCGCGGCATGGTGCGCGCAAGCAGCAGCATGAGATCGGAATATTCCGCACGCGAGGTCCAGATTTTCTGGCCGTTGATGACGTAATCGTCGCCGTCGCGGACAGCCGTGGTGCGGAGCGACAGCGTGTCGGTTCCAGAGGTCGGCTCGGTCACGCCAAAAGCCTGCAGCCGCAATGCGCCGCGCGCGATGGCCGGCAGATATTCGCGCTTCTGTGTGTCGCTGCCATGTCGCAGCACCGTTCCCATCGTGTACATCTGCGCGTGGCAAGCCGCGCCGTTGCAACCGCAAGCGTGGATTTCCTCCATGATCGCCGCTGCAGCGCGCATGGAAAGTCCGCTGCCGCCATACGCCTCGGGTATCAAGGCCGCGAGAAATCCGGCCTCGGTCAGCGCCGCGACAAATGCGGTCGGATAGGCGCGCTCGCGATCGAGTTCCCGCCAATATTCACCGGGAAAGCCCGCGCATAGTGCACGCACGCTTTCGCGGATCGCGGAAAGGTCGTCCGCACCGTCCCGCATTACACTATCTCCGCACGGCCATTGTTGATGGCAACAGCATCGCGTTCGAGCACGCGCGCCCGGAAACTCGCAATGTCGCCATCGCGCCATATCTCGGTGCGGATGTTCTCGCCTGGAAATACCGGCGCCGAAAACCGGCCGCTGATCGACTTCAGCCGCGTCGGATCGTAGCCGCATACACTGCGCAGGATCGCGTGTCCCGCCACGCCGAAGCTGCCAAGCCCGTGCAGGATCGGCCGCGGAAAGCCCGCATCGCGCGCAACATCCGGGTCGGCGTGCAACGGATTCATATCGGCGGAGAGCCGGTAGATCAGCGCCATCTCGGGACGCGTCGGCAGATCGCAGACGAGGTCGGGCGCGCGATCAGGCAGCGGATGCGCCGGTGGCGATGGACGCGGCGTGTCGAAGCCACCATCGGCGCGGCAGAACACGGTCTGGCGGATGGTGGCAAGAGCCTCGCCGGTTGCCTTGTCGGAGATCGCGCGCTCCATCAGAAGAAGCGCGCCTTTGCCGGCGCCCTTGTCGATGACGTCATGGATGCGATGGCGCGCGACGATGGTGCCCGAGGTCGCAAGTGGACGGTGCAGGACGAGATGCTCCTCACCATGCACGGTCATCTCGAAATTGATGCCGGCTTCGATATCGCGCAGCATGAAGGGCTCGAAGCCCAGCACGACCGGAAACGTCGGCAGGACCTTCAGGTTCTTCTCATAGACGTAGTCGAGTTCGCGCAAATCAACCGGATCATGGCCGAGGCCAACGCCAAGCGCATAAAGCATGACGTCCGTCTCGGTATATGTCTGCTCGGTATCCGGCAGCCTCACCGACAGAAGCCTGGCGGGATCGAGCGGCATAGCTGAGCCTGTGAGCGTCTGACGCGCTAATTTGTGCCGAGCCCAAGTCGCTTGATCAACGCACCCTTGAACTTATAGTCGGCAACGGTCTGGTCATGGAACTGCGTGCCGTTCATATAAGCTACGCTCGACCCGGTGTTGCCGACCACCTTCAGCACACCATCCGATTTCACGGCCGTCGCACAGGCCTTCTCCAGCGCAGCCTTCACCTCCGCCGGCAGCCCCTTCGGTGCATAGAGGCCGTTCTGCCCGGGCGGCACCGCTGTCTTGACGCCGAGTTCGCCCGCCGTCGGGACATCCGGATAGGACGCGCTGCGCTTGTCCGAAAACACCACCAGTGGACGGATCTTGTCGTTGCCGCGGATCGACGACAGTGCCGGCGCTCCGAAATCGAGATCGCCCTTCATCAGCACAGGCAGCATGGCGGCATCGCCGCGGAACGGCAGATGCTGCACCTTGATCTTGGTCGCATCGGCAAAATTCTCGACCGACAGATGCGGGATCGAACCCAGGCCCGCATGACCGAAATTCAGGCTCTTGTCCTTGGCAGCGGCCAGCAGATCCTGCGCGGTCTTGTAGGGCGAGTTCGGGCCGACTGCGATCGAGAACGGGTTCTCGAATACCTGGCAGATGTAATCGAAGGATTCCGGATTGTAGCGAACGCCCTTGACCAGATAGGGCGCATTCGCGATCGGCGTCGATGGACCGAAGCCGAGCGTATATCCATCCGGCGCTGCCGATGCGAGAGCGCCAAAGCCAATGGTGCCACCAGCGCCGTCCCGGTTCTGCACCACCACCGGCTGTCCAAACTGTTCGGCAAGGGATGCTGCAACCGAGCGGCCGATCAGGTCGACACCGCCGCCCGCGGCAAACGGGATGATCACCTCGATATTGCGTGAAGGATATTTTTGCGCGGAGGCCATGCCGGTCATCACCAGCAATGCGGCTATTGTCGAAACCATGGTCCTGACCACTCGCATCCTCCCGTATTTTTCGAAGTGCTTGTAATACCTTCAGCACTTGTATCCCTTCTCCGCCCATGGTTTGCAAGGCCGGAACCGCGAGGACAGATCATGGCCCGACGCATCATCGACATCTCGATCCCGCTGGAGTGCGATGTCGCCAGCGATCCGCCGGTGGCCCTGCCGAAAATCCAGTATCTGCGACATGATGAAACCATCGAGCGCATCCGCGGCTTCTTTCCCGGATTGCAGGCGGCCGACCTTCCGGACTCCGCAGGCTGGGCGCTGGAGAAGGTCGAGATCACAACGCATAACGGCACGCATCTCGATGCGCCGTGGCACTATCATCCGACGATGGATCATGCGCTCGGCGCACCGAAACCCGCCATGACCATCGACCAGATTCCGCTCGACTGGTGCTTGCAGCCGGGCGTGAAGCTCGACTTCCGGCATTTTCCGTCCGGCTATGTCGTGACGGCAAAGGACGTGGAGACGGAACTGGCGCGCATCGGCCATACTCTGAAGCCGCTGGAGATCGTGCTGATCAACACCGCGGCGGGGATTAAATACGGCGACGACGATTATGTCGATTCAGGCTGCGGCATGGGCCGCGACGCAACCCTTTATCTCACTGAGCGCGGCGTGCGCGTCACCGGCACCGACGGATGGAGCTGGGATGCGCCGTTCTCCTTCACCGCGCAACGCTATGCGCAGAATCACGATGCTTCCATCATCTGGGAAGGGCACAAGGCCGGGCGCGACATCGGCTATTGCCATCTCGAGAAGCTGCATAATCTCGAAGACCTGCCCGCGACCGGCTTCACCGTGTCGTGCTTCCCGGTGAAGGTGAAGGGCGGCTCGGCCGGGTGGACCCGCGCTGTTGCGATACTGGACGAGTGAGGGGGATTACGTCCCCCACACCTCGTCCGCGATCTCCACGATCAGCCGGAGTTTCGCCCATTGCTGCTCCTCTGTCAGAGTGTTGCCCTCCTCGGTCGAGGCGAAGCCGCATTGCGGCGACAGGCAGAGCTGGTCCAGCGAAATGTATTTCGAGGCTTCGTCGATCCGGCGCTTGATGACGTCCTTCTTTTCTAGCTCGCCGGTCTTGGTGGTGATGAGTCCAAGCACCACACGGCGATCCTTCGGCACCATGCGCAACGGCTCGAATCCGCCGGCGCGCTCGCTGTCGTATTCCATGAAATAGCCGTGCACCTTGATGCGGTCGAACAGCACTTCGGCCTCGGCCTCGTATCCACCCGATCCCATGAAGGTCGACTTGTAGTTGCCGCGGCACAGATGCATGGTGATTGTCATGTCAGACGGGATGTCCGACATCGCCGCATTGATGAGATCGCCGTAGATCGGGCCGAGCTTGTCCGGATCGTCGCCGCGAGCCTTCATCTGGTCGCGATATTTCGGGTCGCACAGCATCGCGATGAACACCTCGTCGAGCTGCAGATAGCGGCAGCCGGCGTCGGCGAAACTGCGCACCGCCTTCCTGTATGCGGTCCCGAGATCATCCCAGAAGGCGTCCATGTCGGGATACGCCTTCCGGTCGATCGGCGTCGCGACCGGCCGCCCATAGATTGCCGAGGGTGAGGGAATAGTGATCTTAGGCGTCTGCTTTGTATGCGCCGCGACAAACTTGAAATGCTCGACCATGGCATGCGGCCCGCTCAGGCCGAGCTTGCCGGTCACTGCGACACCTTCGTTGCGCGTGTTGACTGCGGCAAACTTGATGCCGGTGTCCATCACGTGCTTCTCCGCGCCATCGAGGCCCCAGAGAAAGTCGAGATGCCACCATGAGCGGCGGAACTCACCGTCGGTAATGGCTTTTAGTCCGACCTCTTCCTGCTTTCTGATGACGCGCTCGATCTCGCGATCCTCGATCTCCTTCAACTGCTCCGCGGTAATCTCACCCTTGGCGCGCTGTGCTCGCGCGTCATGGATGACCTGCGGACGCAAAAGGCTGCCGACATGATCGGCGCGGAAGGGTGGTCGGATGTCTTCGGTCATGTGGAATTCCGCCCTATCAGTTTTGTCGCTCGTTCCCGCGCAAGCGGGAACCCAGGGAGGCCCGGCAGAAGTCTGGGTTCTCGCTTTCGCGAGGACGAACGGAAGGAGTATTCAGGCCCCCGTCAATTCCTTGCGCACCATCTTCGTGCCCTCCACCATCGCCCTCATCTTTGCGAGGGCGACGGGGCGCGGCAGATACTTCATCCCGCAATCGGGCGCGATCACCAAGCGCTCCACCGGAACGACCTTCAGTGCGGCACGGATGCGATCGGCGACGGTTTCAGGCAGTTCGACGATATGGTCGCCGAGATCGATGACGCCAAGAATAATGGTCTTCGACGGCAACTGCTTCAGCACCGACAGATCGAGCTTCGGCTGCGCGGCTTCGATCGAAACCTGATGCACCCCGCTGTTTTCCAACTCGCCGAGGAATGAATAGCCCGTCGGCTTTTCGTGGACCACCTGCGCGTAGCCGAAGCACAGATGGATGGCGATCGTGCCGGTCACGCCATCGAGCGCGCGGGCCAGCGTCTTCAAACCATATTGCCGCGCCTTTTCCGGATGCTGCTGCATCCAGGGCTCGTCGATCTGCACGATGTCGGCTCCGGCGGCGAAAAGATCCTTGATTTCCTCATTCACCGCGGCGGCGTAATCCATCGCGACCGCTTCTTCGTTGCCGTAGAAGTCGTCTTGCGCCTGTTTACCCATGGTGAACGGGCCCGGCACGGTCGCCTTGACGGTGCGGTCGGTATTGGCGCGCAGAAACTTTACATCGCGCACTTCGACCGGATGCATGCGCCGGATCTTGCCTGCAACCCGCGGCACCGGGATGGTCTTGCCGGTGCGATTGATCGTGGTGCCCGGCTTATCGAGATCGATCCCTTCGAGCGCGGTTGCGAAGCGGTTTGAATAGCTTTCGCGCCGCTGCTCGCCGTCGCAAATGATATCGAGACCGGCATTTTCCTGATCGCGGATCGCGAGCAGCGTCGCGTCATCCTGGCCAGCCTCAAGCTGGTCTTCCGGAAGCAACCAGAGATCGTGCATGCGCACGCGCGGCACCTGCTTCGACAGCCTCTCGCGGTCGATGAGCCACTGGGGTTGCGGGTAGGAACCGACAAGGCTGGTGGGAAGAAGCATGGGTCACTCTCGGTTCAAGCTGGTCGTCCCGGAGCGAGCGTCATAATCAGCGCTCTGGAACATGGATCCGCGATTTCGCGGGCAGGCCCGCAATCCGTATCAGAGTCAAAGCGGCGCCGCACGAGGGTCTCGCACGGCGCCACTGGACAGTTCATTCAGCCCGTTACTGCTGCTGGGCCTTGTCGAACGGCAAGACTGCTTCACCGGTCGCATGCTTCGCCGGCGTCAGGATGGTCTGCACATCAAGGCCGCGAAATTGCTCCATGTCGTTGCCCTTGATGCCCTTGTACTGGACCTGCATCATGCCGGACTCGGTCCATTCGCCGTTCTTGCCGAACTTCACCGGACCCATGATGGTGTCGATGGTGTGAGTGCGCAGGTATTCGGCAATCTTGTCGTCGTTCAGGCTCTTGGCGCCTTCGACAGCCTTGCCGAGCAACTCCGCATAGGCATAGCCCCAGGTGCCGAGGTAATAGCCGAGAGGATCGACACCCTCTGCCTTGGCGCGTGCCTGATATTCCTTGAGGAACGCCTGCGCGTCCGGAGTCAGGAAGTGCTTGGTCGGCGCCCATGTCTCGTAATTAATCCAGCCGTTCAGCAGGGGTCCGAGCTGCGTCTTGATAGCCGTGATCTGAAGGCCCACCATCGAACCCCCGATCATCTTCGGCTTGAAGCCGACCTCGTTGACCGCGCGCACCATGCCGACCGAATCCGGCGGATAGGAGCAAATCACGACGGCTTCCGGATTGGCGGCCTGGATCGCGCGAACGATCGGCGTGAAGTCCGTGGTGGCCGGCGGATATTTGCGATCGTAGACGATCTTGATGTTGTGCTTCTTCGCATTCGCTCGCGCGCCTTCGCAGGCATTATTCGCAAACTCCGCGTCGGCAGCGACCAGCGCGACCGTCTGGATCTTGTTCTTGGCTGCGACCTCGAAGAAGCCCTCGGTGAAGGACGGCTTCGTGTTCTGCCCCGTCGGGATCATCGCGAAGTATTTCGGATAATTGAACTCGCTGTTCACCGCGAGCCCGAACAATCCGACGATGGTCTTGCCCTTCTGCATCACGACCGGCATCGCAGGCGCGATCATGTTCGTTGCGTAGGGTCCAAGGATCAGGTCGACCTTGTCGACGTCGATCAGCTTCGTATAGATGCCAGGCACCGTCGACGCGTTGGTTTGATCGTCATACGCGATGATACGGACCGGACGCCCAAGCAGACCGCCCTTCTTGTTGATCTGGTCTTCCCAGATTTTCACGCCGAGAAGAGCCTGTTTGCCAGGACCGGCGAGACCGCCGGTCATCGCAATGCCAAGACCGATCTTGATCGGCTCACCCGACTGCGCGTGGGCCGGAGCGCTTGCGAGCAGCGACACAGCCGCTGCACCCGCCGCAAGCATGCCGGACAGGTATTTTACCATGGGTTCCTCCCTTAAAGGACCTTATTGATTTATGGGGGGATTTTTCCCGATCCGACCGGCGGCTTCAAGCCTTAAAAGCCTCACACCGCGGGCATTACTAAAAAGTCATGGCCGGACCACTGCGGCGGCGGTCCGGCCATTCACCATTTCACAAGATGAAGAAATGCCCCGGCGCGAAGCCTGGAGACAAAGCCCAGACCGCCTTATTTGTCCCAAACCTCGTGCGAGAGCTCAACGATTTCCCGCATCTTGGCCCATTGCTGGTCCTCAGTGAGGATGTTGCCTTCCTCGGTCGAGGCGAAGCCGCATTGCGGCGACAGGCAGAACTGCTCCAGCGGCCCGAATTTGGTCGCTTCGTCGATGCGGCGCTTCACCTCGTCCTTGCTCTCGAGGGTGCCGCTCTTGGAAGTGATGAGCCCGAGGACCACCTGCTTGTCGCCCTTGGGCAGGAAGCGCAGCGGCTCGAAGCCGCCAGCACGGTCGCTGTCGTATTCCAGGAAATAGCCGTCGAAATTCACTTCTCCCAGCAGCACTTTCGCCACCGGCTCGTAACCGCCGGACGAAATGAAGGTGGAGCGAAAATTGCCGCGGCAGGCATGCATGGTAACTGCCATGTCCGACGGCTTGTCCTTCAGCGCGAGATTGATCATGTCGCGATATTTCTGCTGAAGGTCGTCAGTCTTGTCGCCGCGCTCGCGCGACTTCTCCAACTCCTTTTCGGAGCAGAGATAAGCCCACACAGTATCATCGAATTGCAGATACCGGCAGCCGGCGGCATAGAAAGCCTTGATCGCCTTCGCATAGGCCTTGCCGAGATCTTCGTAAAACACATCGAGATCGGGATAGACGTCTTTGCTGATCTTGACCCGCCCGGCGCGGAAATGCGCGACGGTCGGCGACGGAATCGTCATCTTGGGCACGACGCTGGTGTTGGCCTTCAGGAAGCGAAAATGCTCGATGAAGGGGTGGTCGTCCGGAAAGTCGATCTTGCCGACAGTGCGGATATCCCACGCCTTGGTCTCCGCACCCTGAAACTGGATACCCTGATTGTGGTCGTAAAGTTCAATGCCCGTCATGCCTCCGAGGAAATCGAAATGCCAGAAGGTGCGGCGAAATTCGCCGTCAGTCACCAGCTGCATGCCGATGTCTTCCTGCTTCTTGATGAGCTTCTTGATCTCCTCATCCTCCACGGCCTTCAACTGCGCCGCGGTGATCTCGCCTTTTTCGCGCTTGGCACGCGCCTCCTTCAGAGGCTCGGTGCGCAGGAAACTGCCGACCTGATCGGCGCGGAAAGGCGGCCTTGTACGCTGAGTCATAAAACGTTTACTCCCATTCTTATGGCTTGTGGTCTGGTAATCAGTATCGCGCAGGCACCGGCTTTTTGATCAGCACAGCGCCGGGCACGAGATCGCGCGTGCCCTGATTGCGGAAGGCGAGTTGAAGATTGCGATGCGCCAGCCGCGCGTGTTCGCGCATCAACGATTCCGCGCGGGCACCTTCCCGTTCTTCGATGGCACGCACGACACAATGATGATGATCCTGGGCAATCGTGAGAATCTTATGCGCCTCCGGCAACATGGCCTGCACCATAACGAAACCGCTCGGCGAAGCGAATGGAAGATTGAGTGCGCGATCGATCTGTCTTGCAAGTACGGGTGAGTCCGCAGCTTCGATCATGAGGGCATGGAATTGCCCATTCAGTCCCACATATTGCGAGAAATCCTCGACGCTCAATGTGGGCCTGCCCACGAGCTCGTCGAGTTGGGCGAGGCGGTCCTTCAATTGAAGCATGACAGCGTTGCGCACGCCGCGTTCGGCTGCGAGGCGCGCGGCAAACCCCTCGAGCGTACCGCGCATCTCGATCGCGTCGTGAATGTCGCGCTCGGAGAACGCCTTTACGGCAAATCCTCCGGACGGTATCGCCTCGAGGAATCCCTCTTCTTCGAGCCTTACCAGCGCCATACGGATGGGGGTGCGGGAGATACCGAGCCGCTCGACCACCGACAGTTCGGAAATGCGGTCCCCCGGCCTCAGATCGCCGGACAGGATAAGATCCCGCAGTGAAAGCTGGGCTTTCACCGTTTGCGAGGCAGACCGCTCATTCTCGGCCGGTTGCACCGAACCTCCCTTTTGGCTCGTCAGGGTCTTGAGGCCCCGCGGAATTCATGCTGTATACAACGCGGACGGGGGCGATGGCCAGCCCATCGAGCCTGTCCATAACGAGTTAATAAAGCCGGTCAGGGACGGAAAACGGAAAAGGGCGCGCCGCGAAGATCACCGGCCCTCTGTATACAACGCCGACAATCACCGAACTGACACATGGTTGGCCGAGCGTTGAGGCACGGCACCTGTCCTGCAGAAGATTTCAACACGTCGAAGGAGTGACGCGATGGCTTACAAGAACTTGGAAGAGAAGCTGAAAGCGACCGGAAACACGGTCGAGATGATGCGTAATTCGCAGATCGGCGCGTATGTGTATCCGGTCGTTGCGCCAGAATTCACCAACTGGCGGGACGAACAGCGGGCGTGGCGCGAAACCTGCGTGCTGTTCGATCAGTCGCACCACATGGTGAACCTGTTCGTGCGCGGCAAGGACACCGTGAAGCTCCTGTCCTATCTCTCGACCAACTCCTTCAACAACTTCACCGTCGACAAGGCCAAGCAGTTCGCACCCGTCACGCCTTACGGCCATGTCATCGGCGACGGCATCCTGTTCTATCTCGCCGAAAACGAGATGGTGTATGTCGGCCGTAACCCGGCTGCGAACTGGATTGAATTCCACGCCAAGACCGGCGGCTTCAACGTCGAAACCGAGTATGACGATCGCTCGCCGTCACGCCCGATGGGCAAGCCGGTGACACGCAGCTTCTATCGCTATCAGATCCAGGGCCCGAACGCGCAGGACGTGATCAAGAAACTGACCGGCGGCACCTTCCCGGACATCAAGTTCTTCAACATGGGCTACGTCACCATGGCGGGTCGCAAGATCCGCGCACTGCGTCACGGCATGGCCGGTGCGCCGGGCCTGGAAATCTGGGGTCCGTACGCGGAAGGCGACGAAGTACGCAATGCAATCCTCGAAGCCGGTAAGGATTTCGGCATCGTGCCGGTTGGCTCGCGCGCCTATGCGACCAACACGCTGGAATCCGGCTGGATTCCGTCGCCGGTGCCGGCGATCTATACGGGCGATAAGCTGAAGGCCTATCGCGAATGGCTGCCCGCCACGAGCTACGAAGCAGTCGCGGGTCTCGGCGGCAGCTTCGTGTCGAAGAACATCGAGGACTATTACACCTCGCCGTACGAACTCGGCTACAACACCTTCACCAAGTTCGACCACGACTTCATCGGCTCGGACGCCCTGAAGGCGATGGAAGGCAAGAACAAGCGCAAGAAGGTCACCTTCGCTTGGGACAACAAGGATGTGAACCGCATTAACGAGTCGATGTTCGCGCCCGCGGGCGAGAACTTCAAGTTCATCGACCTGCCGCTGTCGAACTACGCTTCGTCTTCGTATGACAGCGTACTGGCGAAGGGTGGCAAGATGGCCGGCGCCTCGATGTTCTCGGGCTACTCGTTCAACGAGCGCAAGATGCTGTCGCTCGGCTGGGTCGAGGAAGAATTCTCGAAGCCCGGCACCGAGCTCACGCTCGTGTGGGGCGAAGAGGACGGCGGCACCAAGAAGACCACGGTCGAGCGCCACAAGCAGACCGAAATCAAGGTCGTGGTCGGCCCGACCCCGTATTCCTCGACCGTGCGCGAGGGCTACGAAGGCAAGTGGCGTCATCAGGCCGCCTGATCGTCAAAAAGCGTCCTCCCAAGACACGCTTCATGACGCGAAAGCCCCGGCGCGATGCGCCGGGGCTTTTTTCTTGCTCGCGATTGTTGTGAAATCGGGCAATAAGGCGCTCTGACGAGAACACACGAAAGCTCTGCCGTGCAGCACAGCCCCATAGCGCGCGACGTTGCAGCTTACGATTTCTGGCTGGCCTGCAGCGCAGTCGTCGTGGTCGCGATCCTCCAATTCTTCCTGATCAACAATCTCTCGCTCGGACCGCGATGGCTCGCGCCGGCTGTCGAAATCGCGCTGCTGATCCCGCTTGCAGTTGCCTTTCAGATCGTCGAAATGCGCGCCGATAGGGATGGTGCGGAAAGTCACCCGTCCGCCCCGCCGCGGCGCATGATCCGGTATCTCGCGATGGCGCTGATCCTGGTCATGACCCTGATGAATTTCGTAGCGCTGAGCGAACTCATCCAGGCGCTGCTGGAGGGAAAGGCCGAGAACGGACGCACGCTGCTCGTGGATGCTGTCATCATCTGGGCAATTAACGTCATCGTCTTTGCCCTTTGGTTTTGGGGGCTCGATGGTGGCGGGCCCGCCATGCGTCATGCGCAAGGACGGCCGTTTTTTGAATTCCTGTTTCCTCAGGCCACGATCGACCGGACTGCCGCCGAGCCTTTCTCACCCGGATTCATCGACTATCTGTTCCTGTCTTTCACCAACGCCACCGCATTTTCGCCCGCCGACACCATGCCTCTGTCGCGGCGCGCCAAGCTTCTGATGATGGCGGAAGCAATGATTTCGCTTCTGACGATCGCGTTCGTGGCCGCACGCGCCGTCGGCATCCTGCAGTGACAATAAAAAAGCCTCCGCACCAGGCGGAGGCTTCATGACGTGGACACTAGCGCGATGAAGCCTTGAGAGCCGCATCGCCTCCGGGTTGCAATCTCAGATCTGGAAGAACACCGTCTCCTTGTCGCCCTGCATGTGGACGTCCCATCGCCACAAATCGCCTTGCTTCTTCGCGATCAGGGTTGCACGGCGCTCGGCGGGCACGAGAGTAAGCACGGGATCGGCCGCGTTGGCCGCCTCACCATCGAAGTAAATCCGGGTATAGACCTGACGCAGCATGCCGCGGGCGAAGATCGCGACCACGATGTGCGGCGCCTGCGTCTTGCCGTCGGGACCCGTGACTGCACCAGGCTTCACGGTGTCGAACTGGAACACGCCTTCCTTGTCGCACGCCGAACGACCGTGGCCCTTGAAGGCGGTATTCGGCAAGCGGCGGCTGCCCGGCTCGTTGGAATACCGACCATTGCCGTCGGCCTGCCAGATTTCCAGCATCGCGTCGGGAATCGGTTTGCCATCGCCGTCATAGATCCCGCCTTCGATGCGGATGCGGTCCCCGACCACGTCGGGCGTCACGAGGTTGGAGCCGATGGTTTCCTTCCACGAATAGGTGCCATCCGGATCCCAATGGGCGCGACCCTTGGGGGTGAGACCGTAGGCATAGAACGGGCCAACGGTTTGCGAAGGTGTGAGAACTGACATTGTCGTAAATCCCGTTCGTCTTAATCGAGGTCCGGAGGGGTCTGTTCGCGACCGCGCAACACGATGTCGAAGCGGAAAGCCAGCGCCCAGTCCGGAACAGTGTTTTCGAGATCGAATGTCGAGACCATACGATCGCGATCCTTTGCGTCCGGCACCGAATTGAAGATCGGGTCGAACGGGAACAGGTAATCGCCCGGAAAATACATCTGGGTGACGAGTCGCGACAGAAACGAATGCCCGAAAACCGAGAAATGGATGTGGTTCGGCCGCCACGCATTGTGGTGGTTGCCCCAGGGATAGGCGCCGGGCTTCACGGTGATGAATTTGTAATATCCATTCTTGTCGGTGACGGTGCGACCCGCGCCGGTGAAATTCGGATCGAGCGGCGCCGGGTGCTGGTCGACGATATGCACATAGCGACCACAGGCATTGGCCTGCCAGATTTCCACGAGCGAGTCCGCGACCGGCCGCTTGTCCTCGTCGAGAACGTAGCCATGCACGATGATGCGTTCGCCGAGCGGCTCGCCCTTACCCTGCTTGGTCAGATCGTTGTCGAATTCCTGAATCGCGTCGTGGCCGTAGACCGGGCCAGTCAGTTCCGACAATGTGTGCGGAGCCAAAATAAGCGGCTTGGTTGGCGACCGCTTCACCGTGCTTTTGTAATCCGGTGACAGGTGTTTTGGATAGGCCGACAGGCCATCCAACGGATAGATCAAAGACATCGCTTTTCCCTCGTAGACGCCCGGAACACGCAGCTGCGGCTCCGAAATTCACACTTTCCCCTCAGCGGAATTCCGCATCACGTACAGTGCGTGCGCGCCGTCGGCCAGAATTCCGTATCCCGCCTTGATCAATATCAAACCCGTTCCAGCGCGAGCGAAACGCCCTGCCCGACCCCGACGCACATTGTCGCAAGCGCTTTCTTGCCGCCGCGCTTTTCGAGCGCGTGCGCAGCAGTCATTGCAATCCGTGCACCCGACATGCCGAGAGGATGCCCCAGCGCGATCGCGCCGCCATGCGGATTGACATGTTCGGCGTCGTCAGGAAGCCCGAGCTGGCGCATCACTGCAAGACCTTGTGACGCAAAAGCCTCGTTCAATTCGATCACATCGAAGTCGGTGATCTTGAGACCGAGTTTGTCCATGAGCTTCCGGGTCGAAGGCACTGGGCCGATGCCCATGATGCGCGGCGGCACGCCGGCCGAAGCCATGCCGAGAATGCGCGCGCGCGGTGTCAGCCCATGCTTCTTTACCGCCTCCGCGGAGGCGAGAATCATGGCGGCCGCGCCATCGTTCACCCCGGACGCATTGCCCGCAGTGACCGACCCATTCTCACGGAACGGCGTCTTTAACTTGGACAGCGCCTCAAGCGTGGTATCCGCGCGAACGTGCTCGTCGATGGCGAAGACGGTGACTTCGCCCTTTTTCTTGCCCGGCACTTCCACCGGGATGATCTCTTCGGCAAAGAAACCGGCGGCCTGCGCTTTGCCAGCACGCTGTTGTGACCGAAGCGCGAAGAGATCCTGATCGGCGCGCGTCACCTGGAAATCCTCGGCGACATTCTCGCCGGTCTCGGGCATGGAATCGACGCCGTATTGCTTCTTCATCAGCGGATTGATGAAGCGCCAGCCGATCGTTGTGTCGAAGATGTCCGCCTGACGGGAGAATGCTTCCTGCGCCTTGCCCATTACGAACGGCGCGCGTGTCATCGATTCCACGCCGCCAGCGATCGCGAAATCAGTCTCGCCGGCGCGGATCGCGCGGGCGGCATCCCCGACCGCATTGAGCCCGGAAGCGCAGAGCCGGTTGACGGTGATCCCGGGAACCGAATCCGGCAAGCCGGCCAGCAACAGCGCCATGCGCGCAACATTGCGATTGTCCTCACCGGCCTGGTTGGCGCAGCCGAAAATAACCTCATCAAGCGCCGCCCAGTCGATATTCGGATTGCGCTTCACCAGCGCCTTGATCGGAGCGGCAGCGAGATCGTCGGTGCGCACCTTCGATAGCGATCCGCCGTAACGACCAATTGCGGTACGGGCGGCATCGCACAGGAAAACGTCACGCATATCTTGGTGCCTTTCTTTCCGCCTCACCGGACCGGGAGCAAAAAAACCATTCCGTCAATATGGGGCGCCTTAGGCCGCCTCGCCGTGCGCTTTCGCAGTGCGGGCATGCAGCTCGCGCAAGACCGTCAGTTCTTTTTCCGTAGGCACCGGCGTTTCCGCGACGTGGGCGGCATATTTGACGGTCCAGCCGGTATTTTCCTGGATTTGATCGCGCGTCACGCCCGGGTGGATGGATGTGACCGTCATCTCCTTCGTCACCGGATCGGGCTCGAAGATGCACAGGTCGGTCACCAGCTTGGTCGGACCCTTCGTTTTCACACCGAGCCGCTCGCGATGGTCCCCGCCCTCGCCGTACCCGAGCGACGTCACGAAATCGAGCTTTTCGACAAACGAACGCTTGCCCTGCGCCATGATGATAAAGATTTCACCGCAGGACGTCGCAATCTCCGGCGCGCCGCCGCCACCCGGCAGCCGCACCTTGGGCTTATCGTAGGGTCCCACCACCGTCGTATTGAGGTTGGCATATTTGTCGATCTGGGCACCGCCGAGAAAGCCAACGGTAATGCGGCCACCCTGCAACCAATAGCGAAACATCTCAGGCACCGAGACCGTGGTTAGAGCCGTCTCGCACAATTCGCCATCGCCGATCGAGAGCGGCAGCACGGTGGGCTTGGTCGCCAGCGTCCCCGACTCGTAAATCAATGTGATTTCGGGCGCGTGGGTGAGGCGCGCGAGATTGGCCGCGGCCGACGGCATGCCGATGCCGACGAACGTCACGTCCGTATTCTTCAGTGCGCGCGCGGCAGCGATGGTCATCATCTCATTGGGCTTGTAGTTCATCGCACTCACTCCGCTGCGGTCCGCAAGCCTTCGACGTGACGAGCGAAATCCTCCGGCTTCTTCGTGAGGACATTCTCCTTCATCCACGCCAGGAAGCTGTCGCGTTCGCGCGCAATACGGTCCCACTGTTTGTAGAAAGCGTTGAAGCGCTTGTAATAGCCCTGCGCATAAGACGGGAAGGCGCCGCCTGGCACCACCGCGATCGCGCCCAAAGCCCAGCTCGGGATAATGACGGCATTGAGATTGCGCGGGCCGAAATCGTCGACAATTTCCTCGACCGTGACGATAGACTTCTTGGCCGCGAGCACCGCTTCCTTCTGCACGCCGAGAATGCCTTCAAGGAGAACGTTGCCCTCCTTGTCGGCGCGCAGCGCATGGATGACCGCAACATCGGGCCGATGCGCGGGCACCGTTGCGAGCTTCTCGCCGGTATAGGGACAGTCGATGAATTTGATAGCCGGGTTCACCTTCGGCAAGTCGGTACCGATGTATCCGCGAAACACGGTGAAGGGCAGTCCGGCGGCACCCGCGGCATAGGCGTTTGCCATCGCGGCGTGGGAATGCTCGACAACCTCGAGCTTGTTCGGCCAGCCATTCTCGACGGCGTCGCGCAAGCGGTGCAGTGAGCCGACACCCGGATTGCCGCCCCAGGAGAAAATGATCTTGTCGGCGCAACCCATCCCGATCATCTGGTCGTAGATCAGATCAGGGGTCATGCGCAGAAGCGTGAGGTGCTTCTTGCCCTGACGGATGATCTCATGACCCGCGGCATGCGGGATCAGATGGGTAAACCCTTCCATTGCGACCGTATCGCCATCCTTGATGGTCGATGACACGGCCTCTTCAAGCGACATCACACGCGACATATCGGACGATTCCTCATGCGTGGCTCACCACGCAGACTTTCATTTTTCAATTTACGGAGCCGGTTTCGGCGGGTCAAATGCCAGCGAATCCTCTCCAAGTCCAATGTTTTGGCGGCACATCTGACATGAACCTTATCTCTCCCGAACCGATCCTGCGCGTCCGCGCAGAACTGGCCGACATTCTGCAATTCGGGGCGACCCCGATTGGCGAGCGGCGCGTCATCAATATTCTGGGCGGCACGGTCAGCGGAAAGTTGACCGGCAAAATTTTGCCGGGGGGCGCGGACTGGCAATTCATCCGCGCCGACGGCGCCGCCCATGTCGAGGCGCGCTACACCATCCAGAGCGAGAACGGCGCACTGGTGCTGGTATACAGCGAAGGCATCCGGCATGGACCGCCCGACGTGTTGGCGCGCCTCCTGACCGGCGAAGCCGTAGACCCATCGCTGTACTATTTTCGGACATGCATGCGTTTCGAGACAGGCAACCGGGAGCTCGATTGGCTTAACCGGGTCATCACCATCGCCCGCGGCCAACGCGAGAAAAATGCGGTGAAGCTCGACGTGTACGAGGTGCTTTGAGGACAAATGCTCCCCAAATCGCGAGGCTGAAACGTGGGCCGAAATTGAAAACCCCAATGTTTGAGGCGCTTTTTCTTCCATACTTGTAAGGATGGGGATTGACCCCGAGCCGGTTTTCGGGAAATTGTTGTCAACGACAACAATTAAGCCAATGGCCGCTCAGGCCGTCTCGGGGACCGATGCCAAGGACCAAAATCGACATTCCCAACCTGCCGTCAGTCATCACCGCAGAGCGTGACGGCGAGATCGGCTTCCTGCGGCTGTCACGGCCCGAAAAGCGCAATGCGCTGAACGACACGCTGGTGACAGGAATCGACGTCTTCTTTAACGGCCTGCCGTCGGACATCCGTGCGGTCGTGCTGACCGGCGACGGCGACCATTTTTCCGCGGGCCTCGATCTGTCGGAACTCACCGTGCGCGGGACCGTCGAGTCCGTGCATCATTCCCGCCACTGGCACCGGGTGTTCGACCAGTTCGAGTTTGGCAAGGTGCCCGTCATCGCGGTCCTGCACGGCGCAGTGGTCGGCGGCGGCCTGGAGCTGGCTTCAGCATGCCATGTCCGTGTTGCGGAGAAGTCGACCTATTACGCGCTGCCGGAAGGCGTGCGCGGCATTTATGTCGGCGGCGGCGGCTCGGTGCGCATTCCGCGGCTGATCGGCGCCTCCCGCATGATGGACATGATGCTGACTGGCCGCACCTACGGTTCGGAGGACGGGCTGTCGATGGGACTGTCCCACTATCTGGTCGACAACGGCACCGGCCTCGAGAAGGCGACAGAACTGGCGAAGCGGGTCGCTGCCAACACGCCGATGACCAATTATGCTGTTATGCATGCGCTGCCACGAATTGCGGACATCGATCGCCCGGGCGGCTATATGATGGAAGCGCTGATGGCTGCGATTTCTTCCGGCAGCGAGGAAGCGCAGGCCCGGCTGAAGGATTTCTTGGAAAAGCGAGCGCCCAAAGCTCTCCATAAGGGCTGATCGGCGCGCCGATCCGAATGAGCGCCGCGTAGGGTAGGAAACAACAGATGGCGCAAGCGCCTCAGATTGCGAGAACGAACGCGGCGACACCGGTTCGGCCCGTGAAGCTCGAGAAACCGGAAATCGACATCGAGCGTCGTACGGACGGCACTCTGCTGATCCGATCGCGGTTCCCGCTCGACGATTATCCGCCGCGCATCACCGACCGGCTGGTGCATTGGGCAAGCAAGACGCCCGACCGCACATTCATGGCCGCGCGGGATACGAAAGGGGATTGGCGTCACATCACCTACGCGCAAGCGCTGCAATACGCCAAATGCATTGGTCAGGCGCTGCTGTCGCGCAACCTGTCCCCCGAGCGGCCGGTTGCGATCCTGTCCGGCAACGATCTGGAACACGCCATGCTGGCGCTTGGATGCCTCTACGTGGGCATTCCGTACGCACCGATTTCACCAGCCTATTCGTTGATCTCTTCCGACTTCGGAAAGCTGCGATACATCATCGACCTGCTCACACCCGGCTTGGTGTTCGCGAGCGACGGCCAGCAATTTGCAAAGGCCATCCAGGCCATCGTTCCCGAAGACGTCGAGCTCGTCTTCACACTCAACCCCATGCCGGGACGCAAGTCGATCGACTTCAACGCTCTCGCCGCAACCGTACCGACTGACGCTGTTGAAGACGCGCACGACAAGGTCGGCCCGGACACGATCGCGAAATTCCTCTTCACCTCCGGCTCGACCGGGATGCCGAAAGGCGTGATCAATACCCAGCGCATGTGGTGTTCGAACCAGATCATGGTCCGCTCGGCCCTGCAGTACCTGCAGGACGAGCCTCCGACGATCCTCGACTGGGCACCCTGGCATCACACAGCCGGCGGAAACCACGACGTCGGCCTCGTGCTGTATAACGGCGGCACTTTTTATATAGATGAAGGCAAGCCGCTGCCGGGCGCGATTGAGCATACCGTGCGCAATCTCAAGGACGTTGCCTGCACCTGGTACTTCAACGTGCCGAAGGGTTACGAGGCGCTGCTGCCGTTCTTTCGCGCGGACGAGCAACTCCGCCGCACTTTCTTCAGTGAGTTGAAAGTGCTGTGGTACGCCGGCGCCGCCATCGCGCAGCATGTCTATGACGAGTATCAGCAACTCGCGCTGCAGACGGTCGGGCAACGCATCCTGTTTCTCACCGGGCTCGGCTCGACGGAAACCGCTCCGTTCGCGATGAGCCGGATGTGGGAAAGCAGTTTCGGCGTGAATATGGGACTTCCCGCGCGCGGCACCACGCTGAAGCTTGTGCCGGTCGACGGCAAGCTCGAAGCGCGCTTCAAGGGCCCGCACATCACGCCGGGCTATTGGCGTCAGCCGGACCTGACGGCAAAGGCCTTCGACGAAGAAGGTTTCTACAAGATCGGCGACGCGCTCAAATTCGAGGATGAGAATAATCCGATCCAGGGCCTGATGTTCGACGGCCGCATCGCCGAAGACTTCAAGCTCGGCACCGGCACCTGGGTCAGCGTCGGCCCGCTGCGTGCGGCCTTCATTTCGCATTTTGCGCCTTACGTCCGCGACGTGGTGATCGGTGGTGCAGATCGGGATTATATCGGTGTGCTGGTGATTCCGGATGTCGATGCGCTCCGCGCCTTCGCGACAGGTTTGCCGCAGAATGCGGCTGCGGCCGATGTTCTCGACCACGCCAGCGTCAAGGCAAAGTTCAAGGAATTGCTGACGAGCTTCGCGAAAGCATCGACGGGATCGTCCAATCGCGTTGCACGCGCAATTCTCCTCGCCGAACCACCATCACTCGACGTCGGAGAAATTACCGATAAGGGCTCGATCAACCAGCGCGCGGTCTTGAGCCACCGCAAGGCGCTTGTGGAGGAGATGTATTCCGATCCGCCATCGGCCCGCGTTATCACCATCGACAAAAAGGCCTGACATGTCTGAGAAAATGCCTGGCATCGCCGCAACATACAGCGACGCGTGGCTGGTCGAGGGCGTTCGCACGCCGTTCGCGGATTATAACGGCGCGCTTGCGGCGATTTCACCGACCGACCTCGGCATCAAGGTCGGCCGCGAGGTGCTGAAACGCGCGGGCGCGAAGGGCGAGGATGTCGACACCGTCATTACCGGCAGCATGGCTCAGGCCAGCTTTGACGTTTACTGCCTGCCACGACATGTCGCGCTCTATTCCGGCGCACCAATGGACACCCCGGCCCATCATGTGCAGCGCGTCTGCGGCACCGGTATCGAAGTCTTATCCCAGGCTTCGGATGCGGTCTCACTTGGCCGAGCGGACCTCGCGCTCTGTGTCGGCGCGGAATCGATGAGCCGCAACCCGGTCGCGTCCTATACGAGCCGCGGCGGCTTTCGCATGGGTCAGGTCGAGTTCAAGGATTTCCTGTGGGAAGCGCTCCTCGATCCCGCCGCGAAGGTCACGATGGGCGACACCGCGGAAAATCTCGCGCGGCAATATCAGATCACCCGAAAGGATGTTGACGCGTTCGCAGCACGCTCCTTCGATCGCGCACTCGCTGCGCAGAAGGACGGGTTCGTCGATGGCGAAATCGTGCCGGTCACAACCGAGACCTTCGAGCTGGCGGGCTATGAACCGCGTGGCATCAAACTGTCGCGCAAGACGCCCGAGGTCACGGCCGACACGCATGTCCGGCCGTCACCTGTCGAGTCACTCTCGAAAATTCCGCCGGCGTTCGGCGGTGTGCAAACGGGCGGCAACTCTTCTGCCATTGTTGATGGCGCTGCGGCCGCTCTTGTCGCAAACTCGAACTTCTTGAAAAAGAACGGCAAGGCTCCGCTCGCTCGCATCGTGGCATCCGCCGTTGTCGGCGTCCGGCCCGAGGTGATGGGCATCGGTCCCGTTCCCGCGATCAAGGCCGTATTGGAGCGCACTGGGCTGAAGCTGTCCGACATCGACCGCGTCGAGATCAACGAGGCTTTCGGCGCTCAGGTCATGGCCTGCGCGCGTGAGCTTGGCCTCGATGAAGACAAGCTCAACGTTAATGGCGGGGCGATTGCGATCGGGCATCCTCTCGGCGCGACCGGAATCCGAATCACCACCACGCTCGCACGCGAACTCAAGCGCAAGGGTCTGAGGTACGGCATCTCGTCGGCCTGCATCGGCGGCGGACAGGGTATTGCATTGCTGATCGAGAATACTGACGCGGCAAAAAACTAGGCGGACAAATGGACATCAAGGGACAAGTCGCTGTCATCACGGGCGGTGCGTCAGGGCTAGGCGCGGCAACCGCGCAGGCGATCGTCAATGCCGGGGGCAAGGTCGCACTGCTCGACATCAACCTGCCGGCGGCGCAGCAGACAGCGGACAAACTCGGCGGCATCGCCGTAAAATGCGACGTCACCGACGAGCAAAGCGCCGTCGATGCGCTGTCAGAAGTCCAGAAGAAGTACGGCGTCGGCCGTGTGCTGGTGAATTGCGCAGGCGTCGGGCCGCCCAAGCGCATCGTTGGCCGCGACGGGCCGATGCCGCTCGCCGACTACAAGAAGGTGATCGACATCAATTTGATCGGCACCTTCAACATGATGCGGCTCTTTGCAGCCGCGTTGTCAAAGGCTGAGCCGATGGATGGCGGCGAACGCGGTGTCATCATCTCCACTGCTTCGGTGGCAGCTTTCGAGGGCCAGATTGGGCAGGCCGCCTACTCGTCATCAAAGGGCGGCGTGGTGGCGTTGACGATGCCGGCAGCGCGCGAATTCGCGCAGTTCGGCATCCGTGTCATGACGATAGCACCTGGCATTTTCTTCACGCCGATGCTGTCCGCGCTTCCAGAAGACGCGCAGAAGAGCCTCGGCGCTTCGGTGCCATTTCCGCCGCGCCTTGGACGGCCGGAAGAATATGCGGATCTTGCGCTGTTCATTATCCGCAACGGTTACATGAATGGCGAGACAATCCGGATCGATGGTGCGCTCCGGATGGCGCCGCGATAGCTACGATTATTGTCTCCGCGACAATGGGGACCCATAACCACTGATCTTGACTATGGGCCTCCGCCTTTGCGGGGGCGACCAGTGAAAGCTCGGACGCAATGCTCAGCAACAGCCGCAGCCTCAAAATCGAGTGGGGCGACTGCGATCCCGCCGGGATAATTTATTACCCGCGCTATTTTGCCATGTTCGATCACTCGACCACGCTCCTGATTTCCGCCGCCTCGGGCGTCAGCAAAGCAGGATTGTTCAAGCGCTACGGCGACTTTGCAGGCTATCCGGTTCTCACCACCCAGGCGAAATTCAATTTCCCGACCACCTTCGGTGACGACGTCGTCATCACATCGACGTTCACCAAGGTTGGCCGGTCGAGTTTCGAGATCCGTCATGAGTTGTCGAAAGACGGCAAGGTCGCAGCGGAGGGTCTGGAGTCCCGCGCCTGGGTGACCCGCGATCCGAACGACAAGACCAAAATCAAGTCTCATCCGCTGCCAGAAGAGCTCGCTGCACGTTTCCGCGGCGAAGTCTGATCCTATCCGAGCGCCATCTCGATTTTGCGCAAAATCCTGACAAAGTGCGCGCGATCCTTCGGCCCCACGATCGCGTCGAGTTCATGCTCGTGGCGCTGCGCGTATTCCTGTGTGACTCGGACGACCTCGCGGCCTTCTTCGGTCAATGACAACTCGTAGAGCCTGCGATCATTGCGTGTTCGCGTGCGGATGATCAGTCCGCGCTTGCACAGATTGTCCAGGACCGGAGTGAGTGTGGACTTGTCGCTGCCAATCGCGCGCGCAAGCGCGGTTTGACTGATGCCAGGATTGCGATCGATCAGGATCAGGGCCGCAAAACGTCCAGGACTCAGTCCGATGGCTTGCGTGTGCCGCGCGTAGGACTGGAACGAGGCGATCTGCGCCATCCGCAATCGAAACCCGATCCAATCGTCGAATGGACCGAAATCGAGCGCCTCGTCCGCAGTTGAACGCGACCCTCCATCGTTTTCCGCATCATGCAGAACGGACGTATCGCGCGCCACGTAGGCCCCCATGATGCGTCGAAAGACCAACCTGAAAATTGTTTTATATCCAACTATTCTCCCCTACAATGGCGCCAAACCCCCTTCGCATCTGCGAAATACGGCGCCAGAACCGCATCATCCACCACAGGGAAGGACGTCCGAATGTCATCCAATCGTCGATTATTGTCGCTCGCCGCCGCCGGCGCGCTCATTGGTCTGACTTTGCCTGCGATCGCGCAGGACAAGACCTTCGACCTCAAGCTTGCCCATTGGGTCCCGCCGTCCCACCCGCTGAACAAGGCGCTGGAAGACTGGGGCTCTTCGGTCGAAAAAGCGTCCGGCGGGACGATCAAGTTCAAGGTCTATCCGTCCCAGCAACTGGGCAAGGCGTTCGACCATTACGACATGGCCCGCGACGGCATTGCGGACCTGACCTACATCAATCCGGGCTATCAGCCGGGGCGCTTCCCCATCATCGGAGCCGGCGAATTGCCGTTCCTGATCTCAAATGCGAAGGGCGGCTCGCAGGCAATCGATGCCTGGTACCGCAAATACGCGGGCAAGGAGATGAAGGACGTCAAGTTCTGCCTCGCCTTCTTCCATGATCCCGGCACCTTCCACTCCGTGAAGAAGAAGATCACCGTGCCGGGCGACATCAAGGGCATGAAAATCCGGCCGGCTCACGCCACGATGGCACAGTTCGTCTCGCTGCTCGGCGGCTCCAACGTGCAGTCCAGCGCTCCGGAAGTCCGTGACATCCTCGAAAAGGGTGTCGCTGAGGCCGTGACCTTCCCGTGGGGTTCGGTGCCGCTCTTCGGCATCGACAAGGTCACCAAATATCACATCGACGCGCCGCTTTACGCGACAACTTTTGCCTTCGTATTTAGCCCCTCGACCTACAATCAGATGTCCGCTGCGCAAAAGAAGGTCATCGACGACCATTGCACCAATGAGTGGGCCCTTCGTGTCGCAACCCCGTGGGCAGATTATGAACATGCCGGCATCGGGAAGCTCAAGGCGGACCCTGCCCACGAAGTCTATCCGCTGACGCCTGAACAGCTTGCCGAGTGGAAAAAGGCCGCAGAACCGCTGCAGAAGGGTTGGGCCGATAACGTCAAGAAGGCAGGCGGCGATCCGGACGCGGCCATGAAAGAACTGAAGGATTCGCTCGCCAAGTTTAACGCGGCCTATTGATCGCGCCGCGATTTAGCGATTGAAATGCCTCAGGACGGCGGGGGACTTGTCCCCCGCCGTCCTGCCGAACAAAGCCAAGAAAAGATACGTGCCGTTCATGCGGTGACGCGAGGTTGGGGGATGAGCAGAACAACGCGATGGATGGACGGATTCATCAATTCGATCGAATGGATCGCGGCCTTCTTCATTGGCATCGTGGCATTCGACGTCTTCATGTCGGTGCTGCTGCGCTACTTCTTTGGTTACACCATCCCCGATGCCTATGACTTCGGACAATTGCTGCTCGGCATCTTGATCTTCTGGGGCATTGCCGCCACGAGCTATCGCGGCACTCACATCACCGTCGATCTGCTCTGGGCCAATGTCGGACCCAAGTGGCAACGCGCGATCGACGTCTTCGCAACCGTGGTGCTGCTCTTCGTCGTTTCGGTGCAGACTTACACACTGTTCGACAAGGTCTCCACGACCTACAGCGCCAATGTGCAGACCTTCGACATGCGGATCCCGGTGTGGCCGTTTTTCGCGATCGCATGGATCGGCGATGTGGCGGCCGTGCTGTTGATCGCGGTTCGCACCTACCGGTTGGCCTTCCACCCCGAACTGATCAAGCCCGTCAACGAAGTATCGAAGTCAGGCGAGTGAGAAATCCCGATGTCTACTGATGCAGTTGCCGTAATCGGGTTCGTCTCGCTGTTCACACTGATGCTGCTGCGCGTGCCGATCGGCATGGCGCTCGGCCTCGTCGGTGTTACCGGTTTTGGATATCTGACCTCCATGACGCCGGCGCTGAAGATCGTCGGTCACACCACCATGCGGACGGTGACCGATTTCAACTACGCGGTCGTGCCGCTCTTCCTGCTGATGGGCTCGTTCGCCACGACTTCGGGCATGAGCCGCGAATTGTTCCGCGCCGCCAATGCCTTCATCGGCCATCTGCGCGGCGGTCTTGGCATCGCCACCATTCTGGCCTGCGGCGGCTTCGCTGCAATCTGCGGCTCCTCGGTCGCGACCGCAGCCACCTTCTCGCGCGTCGCCTATCCCGAGATGCGGCGCTTCAACTATCCCGAAAGTTTCTCGGCGGGCGTCATTGCTGCCGGTGGCACGCTTGGCATCATGATCCCGCCCTCTACGGTGCTGGCGATCTACGGCATCATCACGGAGCAGGACATCGGCAAGCTGTTCATCGCCGGCGTCATTCCCGGCATTCTTGCGGTGGTGATGTACGCCGCCACCGTGTCGATCATCGGCTGGACGAAGCCGGGCTTTCTTCCGGCTGGCCCGCGGTCATCCTGGAGCGAACGCGTCGAAAGCGTGAAAGGCGTCTGGGCCACGCTGCTGCTGTTCGCGTTCGTGATCGGCGGTCTGTATGGCGGCATGTTTACGGCAACGGAAGCTGCCGGCGCCGGCGCAGGCGGCGCATTCATCATAGGTGTCGCGCGCCGACGGCTCTCGGGGCAGCAAATCCTGCAATGCCTGCTGGAAACCACCCGGACCACCGCGGCGGTGTTCACCATCCTGATTGGCGCGCTGCTGTTCGGCTATTTCCTGACCATCACGCAGACCCCGCAGAAGGTCACCGCATTCCTGACCGGTCTCGGAATCGGCAATTACGGCGTTCTGACGCTCATCCTGATCATGTACCTGCTGCTGGGCTGCCTGATGGACGCCCTCGCCATCGTGATCCTAACGGTTCCAATCATCTTCCCCCTGATCAAGGAAATGGGCTTCGACCCAATCTGGTTCGGAATCATCATCGTCATGACGGTGGAACTCGGACTGATCCATCCGCCGGTGGGCATGAATATCTTCGTCATCAAAAGCGTGCTCGAAGACATAAAAATATCGACGATCTTTGTCGGGGTAATCCCGTTCATCATCACGGACATCATCCGGCTGATCATCCTCGTGATCTTCCCGGCGCTGGCGACCTGGCTGCCATCGCATATGTAGCGGGGCAGCTTGCCGCAGGCTGCAATCCGGTTTGAGGGACCAAACCGGTGCCTTTTATAATCGTACCAAGCTGCTAAATACGGGTCATAATCCGTTTTTCGTGGCAGCAAGCTTATGGAACGTTCGTTCAAGAAAGAAGTGCAGTCCCTGCGCCTCGGCGACGGAGACACATTCCACGGCGAGGGCATTCTCGCCGTCACCAAAGCGCTGCTGCAATCCGGTGTTTCCTATGTCGGCGGCTACCAGGGCGCGCCGGTCTCGCACCTTCTCGACGTTATGGTTGACGCGGAGTCCTACCTCAAGGAACTCGGCGTGCATGTCGAAACCTGCACCAACGAAGCTTCCGCCGCCGCCATGCTGGGCGCATCGATCAACTACCCGATCCGCGGCGCCGTAACCTGGAAGGCCATCGTCGGGACCAACGTTGCGTCCGACGCGCTGTCCAACCTAGCTTCGCCCGGCGTCATGGGCGGCGCCATGATTATTGTCGGCGAGGACTACGGTGAAGGCGGCGCGGTCATCCAGGAGCGCTCTCACGCCTATGCCTTGAAGTCGTCGATATGGCTCCTCGACCCGCGGCCCGAATTACCAAGCATCGTGCGGATCGTCGAGAAGGGCTTTGAACTGTCAGAGGCCAGCCACGCGCCGGTGATGCTCGAACTGCGCATCCGCGCCTGCCATGTCACCGGCTCTTTCGAAGCGAAGGACAACATCAAGCCGGCGATCTCAGAACTCCATCGTACGTCTCCTGCACCGCACAATTTTGCGCGCCTGTCGCATCCGCCAGTCACCTTCACGCACGAGAAGCTCAAGGTCGAGCAGCGGATGCCCGTCGCACGCGACTTTATCGTGCGCGAGAAGCTGAACGAGCTTTTCCCCGGCGATCTGAAGGACATCGGCATCATCGTGCAGGGCGGGCTGTATAACGGCACGCTCCGCGCACTGGAGCGGCTCGGCCTTGCCGATATGTTCGGCGAATGCCGCGTCCCGGTGTTGTGTCTGAACGTCACTTACCCGCTTGTACCGGAAGAGATCCGCTCCTTCTGTTCCGGCAAGAAAGCGGTGCTGGTCGTCGAGGAAGGCTTCCCCGAATATATCGAACAGATGGTTGCGACCGAGCTGCGTCGCGGCGATATCCAGACCAGGCTGCACGGCAAGGATGTCCTGCCACAGGCCGGCGAATACACTCAGGAAGTCCTGATGCGCGGCCTCGCGCAGTTTCTGATCGAGGCAAAGCCTGCACGGCTTGATACTGGCGCGGTCAGCGAACGCATCAACAAGCTCGTCGCGCACCTGCCCGCGGTCCAGCACTCCTTGCGCGACCTGCCGCCGCGGCCCCCAACGTTCTGTACCGGCTGCCCCGAGCGCCCGGTCTTTTCCGCGCTGAAACTGACCCAGGCCGAGACCGGAAACCGGCATATCTCCGCCGATATCGGCTGCCACTGCTTCGGCCTCTTCGCGCCCTTCAGCATGGGCAATTCCGTTCTCGGATATGGCATGTCCCTGGCAAGCGCGGCGGCCGTTGGACCAAACATTGCGAAGCGTCCGATCGCAGTGATGGGCGATGGCGGGTTCTGGCACAATGGCCTGATCACCGGCGTGACGTCGAATCTGTTCAACAAAGGCGACGGCCTGCTGATCATATTCCAGAACGGATACACCTCAGCCACCGGCCTCCAATACATGCCCTCATCGAAGGCAAGCCGCGCCGGGGAAGGCCAGACTGCCGATATCGAAAAGACGCTCAAGACCATGGGCGTCAAGTGGCTTCGCAAGGTGCGCACTTACTCGGTCGGGAAAATGATGGCGACCGTCAAGGAAGCCTTGGCCAGCGCCGAGCACGGGCTGAAAGTCATTATTGCGGATGGCGAATGCCAGCTCGCACGACAGCGCCGCGTGCGCGCCGAAGACGCCAGCAAGCTCTCGCGCGGCGAGCGCGTCGTCCGGACCAAGTTCGGCGTCGATGACGAAATCTGCACCGGTGACCATTCCTGCATCCGGCTGTCGGGCTGCCCGTCATTGTCGGTGAAGCCCTCACCGGATCCGCTGCGCACGGACCCGGTCGCGACCGTGATCGAATCCTGCGTGGGCTGCGGTCTGTGCGGCGAGGTCGCGCATGCCGCAGTGCTGTGTCCGTCCTTCTATAAAGCTGAACTGGTGCGCAATGCCAAATGGTGGGACCGCACGCTGTTCAAGCTTCGCCGTGGCATCATCGGCTGGCTGGGCGGCCGGCCGCAGCCAGCGGAAATGCCAGCGGGTGCGATGCCTGTCGCCGCGCGAGAGCAGGTGGCGGCATGAACGCACAGCAACGTCCGGTAACGATGCTGATCGCAGCGCTCGGCGGCGAAGGCGGCGGCGTTCTCACGAACTGGATCATGGCGGCAGCGGCGAATCTCGGCTTGCCCGCGCAATCGACCTCGATTCCGGGCGTCGCTCAGCGTACCGGCGGCACGACCTACTATATCGAGATTTATCCTGCGCCCTGGCGCGAGCTTGGCATGCGCCGACCGGTGCTGGCCTTGGCTCCGGGCATTGGCGACATCGACGTCCTCGTTTCATCGGAATTCATGGAAGCCGGACGCTGCATCGCGAACGGCTTCTGCACACCGGATCGAACGCTGCTGATCTCGTCGACAAGCCGCTTCTATGTCATCAACGAAAAGATGGCGATGGGCGACGGGCGGTTCGACGACGCGCGCCTGCTTGAGGCCGCTGAAAAGAATGCAAATGCGCGCATCCTGTTTGACATGGAATCCGTCGCGAAGGAATCCGGCGCCATGATCAACGCGGTGATGCTCGGCGCCATCGCAGGCTGCGGCAAGCTGCCGATACCGGTGGAGGTGTTCGAGCGCGCGATCCGGGCCGAGGGCAAGGCCGCCGACGCCAACCTGCGGGGCTTCCGCGCGGGGCTTGCGGCCGCACAAACCGAAACGACAGCGCTGCGCCGCCCGACAGAGGGCAAGCGTCGCGAGAGGCCGCGAAACGATCTCGCGACGCTCGAGCGAGAAATCCGCGATACCATGCCGCGATCGGCGCAGGACATACTAATCGAGGGCGTTCGCCGGCTCGCACGATTCCAGAACGACAATTACGCGCGGCTCTTTCTCGACCGGGTCACGCCGATACGCGACATCGAAGCTCATTTGCACGGCGATGGACGCCTGTTGAGCGAGACGGCGCGTCACCTCGCTGTGCGCATGTCGTTCGAGGACCTGATCCGGGTCGCCCAGGCGAAGATCGATCCGGCCCGCATGCAGCGGATCGAACAGGAATTGAGCGCGAGACGCAACGAACCCTACACCGTCACCGAATTCCTGAAGCCCGGCATCGAGGAAATGTGCCAGGTGCTGCCACCCGCGCTGGCCCGGCCCATTATCCGCTTTTCTGAGAAGCGCGGCTGGCTCGAAAAAGTGCATGTCGGGATGTACGTCAAAACCACGTCAGTCTCCGGCTATCTCCGGTTCTGGATTCTGGCCAAGCTGCGGCCGCTGCGGCGCTACATGTATCGCTACGTCGAGGAGCAGGCGCAGATCGAGGCGTGGCTCGGCATGATCCGGCAGGCCGCCCAAGTCTCCCCTGCACTTGCGCTTGAGATCGCGGAATGTGCCCGGCTGATCAAAGGTTACGGCTCGACGCACAAGCGCGGGACCGAGAACTTTCAGACCATAGAAGCACGCCTGATCCTGCCCACGCTGCAGGGGCAAATCCCGGTCCAGGACGCTATTGACGGCATCGCCAGTGCACGCACGGCCGCCCTCCTCGATCCTGAAGGCGATTCCCTCGCCAAATGCCTGGCGGAGTTCGACGCACGCCTGTCATTCCGCATCGCAGCGGAATAGCCCGCATTCGCCGTCGGCGGTTGTAACAAACTGGCCGCTCCGCTATGCGTTCCGCGGCCACCCAGCCCTCATGTCACGACTGCCATCCCGCGCAGAGGGCCCAGAAAAATCGGGCTGGATTCCCGCTGCGGTGGAACAAGAACAGAGCCACAAAGAGGAAGCGTGATGTCAGGATCGACCGGCGCCAAGCAAAGCCCACAATCACCGCTCGCAGCCGAAGTTTTCCTGAAGACGCTGTCCGAGCACGGCGTGGATTATTTCTTTTGCAATCCCGGCACGGATTTCCCGCCTATCGTCGAGGCGTTTACGCGCGCACCCGGAAGCAACGCGAAGCTTCCGCAGCCAGTGCTGGTGCCGCACGAAAATCTCGCTGTGGCGATGGCGCATGGCGCCTATCTCATGACGGGCCGCCCGCAGGCAGTCATGGTCCACGTCAATGTCGGTACCGGCAACACTATCAATAACATTACCAATGCCGCACGCGACCGCGCGCCGCTGATCCTCGCCGCCGGCCGCACCCCTTTCACGGAAAAGGGCAGCTTCGGATCGCGCAGCCGATCGATCCACTGGGCGCAGGAGATGTTCGATCAGGCCGGCATGCTGCGCGAACTGGTCAAGTGGGACTACGAAATGAAGGTGCCGGAACAGGCCGCCGATGTCGCCGCTCGCGCCTACGAGATGACGATGACGAGCCCGCGCGGCCCGGTCTATCTGGTGTTGCCGCGCGAGCCGCTCTCGGCTCCCGTTGCCGACACGCTGTCATCCGCACCGCGTCAGGTGCCCGCGCTCGGCCTTCCCGATCCCAGAACCATCGCAACGCTGGCGGAGTGGATAGCTGGCGCTCAATCGCCGCTTATCATCACCTCGTCGGACGGTGACCCACGCGCCGTCGCGGCGCTCGCGAAGCTTGCCGAATCTTTCGCGCTGCCGGTGGTCAACCACAATCCGCGCGTGGTGACGCTGCCGTCGAGCCATCCGATGCATGCCGGCTATGATTCCGGACCGCTGGTGCCTGGCGCCGATCTCATCATCAACGTGGAATGCGACGTGCCATGGTATCCGCATTTCGACAAGATGAAGCCCGGCTGCAAGGTCGTCCATGTTGGAGAAGACCCAGTATATCAGCGTTATCCGATGCGGACGTTCCCGAGCGATCTGTCGCTGGTAGCCCATTCGGCCGATGTCTTCGAGGCATTGCATGTCGCACTGGAAAAGCACCGCCATGCGATGGCGGCGGAAATCGACGCGCGCCGCAAACAGGCAGCAGAACAGCGCAAGGCACGAGTTGAGAAAGCCGCACGAGAGTCTCGCGGGGCTGCCGACAAGATCACGCCGCATTATCTCAGCCATTGCATCGGCGAGGCGTTTGGTGCCGATGCCGTGATCTTTAACGAATATCCGCTGTCACTCGAGCATTGTCCGCGCGAAAAGGCGGAGACGTTTTATTCATTGGGCCCGGCGGGCGGTCTTGGCTGGGGCCTCGGTGCAGCGATCGGTGCAAAGCTGGCCGCGCCCGAGAAGCTGATCGTCGCGACCCTTGGCGACGGCAGCTATATGTTTGGCAATCCGACCGTGAGCCATTGGGTCCAGCAGAAATTCAATCTGCCGATCCTGTCGATCGTGTTCAACAACAGCCGCTACGGCGCCGTGCGTCGCGCTACACTTTCGATGTTCAAGGACGGTGTCGCCGGCGAGACCGACGGCCGCTTCCTGGCCGATCTCGATCCGTCTCCGCCGTTCGACGAATTCGTAACCGCGCAAGGCGGACACGGCGAACGCGTCGAGCGCCCCGAAGAGGTCCCCGCTGCACTGGGGCGCACACTGGATGCAGTGCGCAATGGCAAGCAGGCGCTGCTCAACGTCATTACACCCTACTGACAATTTCCGGTTTCAACGCGACCAACGAGGTTAGCCCGCATGCGTATCGACGCCTTCAATCACTTCTTCCCGAAGAAATATTTCGAGAAGCTGCTCGCCAGCGGGCTGCCTGATATCGGCAAACGCGCTACGCAGTTGCCCGCGCTGCACGACCTCGACCATCGCCGCAAGATCGTCGGCAGCTTCAAAGACTACAAGCAGATCCTCTCGCTCGCCGCTCCTACACTGGAGCAGGTTGCAAAGGGCGACCCCAATCTCGCCGTTGAGTATGCAAAAATCGGCAACGATGGCATGGCCGAGCTTTGCCAGAAATATCCGGATGAGTTCGCCGGCTTCATTGCTCAGACCCCGTTGACCGCAGCAGACGCCGGAGTCGCCGAGACAACGCGCGCGATCAAGGAGCTTGGCGCGTGCGGCACCCAGATTTTCACCAACGTCAACGGCAAGCCGCTTGATCGCCCGGAATTTCGACCGTTCTTCGTGGCGATGGAAAAACTCGACAAACCGATCTGGGTTCACCCCTCGCGTGCCGCGAATTTCCCGGATTATCTCGACGAGAAGAAGTCGTTGTATGAAATCTGGTGGACCTTCGGCTGGGCCTACGAGACTGCTGCCATGATGTCGCGGCTGGTCTTCTCCAAGATCCTCGACGACATGCCGAACCTGAAAGTGATCGTGCATCACTTCGGTTCGATCGTTCCGACGCTCGAGGGCCGTGTCGGCCCGGGGTGGGACCAACTCGGGTCGCGTACATCGGACGAGGATTACGGCGCGCTCCTGAAAAGCTTGAAGAAGCGCCCGCTCGATTACTTCAAGCACAACTTCTATCCCGATACCGCAACCTTTACCTCTGAAGGTGCAATGAAGATCGGCTTCGGGTTCTTCGATCTCGACAAGGTGGTCTTCGCGTCCGACTGTCCGTTCGATCCGGAAAAGGGCACGATGTATATTCGCGAGACGCTCCGTATTCTTGACGAATACGGCATGCCGAAAGAGGACCTCGACAAGGTCTATTACAAGAATCTGGAGCGGATCACCGGCAAGAAATTCGTCTGAGTGAGGGTGTGTCTGGGTAGCGACCCGGATCAGAGGCAGCCGTCAGAAGTTGCGCTGTTGAAGACTCGCCGGGGTTCGCCCCGGCGATTTCTTTTTCCGGGAGCGGTTTGCTAGCTTTCCCCCGATGGACGCAGAGTTACCTCCCCGAAAGCCCGCCGACGAACGCGGCCGCGAAGCACCCAAATCGGGCGACGACGCCGCTCGCGTCACGCCGATGATGGAACAATTCATCGAGATCAAGACAGCGAATCCGGACTGTCTGCTGTTCTACCGCATGGGCGACTTCTACGAGCTGTTTTTCGAGGACGCTGAGATTGCGTCTCGTGCGCTGGGCATCGTGCTGACGAAACGCGGAAAACATCTCGGCAACGACATTCCGATGTGCGGCGTGCCGGTTGAGCGCTCGGATGAATATCTGCACAAGCTGATCGCGCTCGGACATCGCGTTGCGGTTTGCGAGCAACTGGAAGACCCGGCCGAAGCCAAGAAGCGCGGAGGCAAGAGCGTCGTGCAGCGCGGCGTCGTCCGACTCGTGACGCCCGGCACGCTCACAGAAGATACCCTGCTCGATGCCAGGCGAAACAATTATCTCTTGGCACTTGCGCGCGCCCGAACGTCATTGACTGAGGAGCGCGGTCGTTTCGGTTTGGCATGGATCGACATCTCGACCGGCGAATTCCGCCTCATCGAATGCGACGCACATCAGCTCTCGGCTGAAATCGCACGTGTCGAACCGGGCGAGATCATCGTCTCCGATTCGCTCTATGCCGATCCGGAGATTGCACCTCTTCTGCGCGCCTTCGAACACGTGGTGCCGCTGACGCGCGACGTGTTCGATGGCGCAACTGCCGAGCGCCGTCTTTCGGACTACTTCAAGGTTGCGACAACAGAGAGCTTCGGTCCGCTGTCGCGGCTTGAACTGACAGCTGCCGCAGCATGCGTGACCTATATCGAGCGCACCCAGTTCGGCAAGCGCCCACCGCTTTCACCCCCGCTCCGCGAAAGCGAAGGCGACGCGCTTGCAATCGATGCGGCGACACGCGCCAATCTTGAATTGATCCGAACCCTCTCCGGAGAGCGGCGCGGTTCGCTGCTCGCCGCGATCGATCGGACCGTCACCGCCGCAGGGGCCCGCCTTTTGGCGCAACGGCTCGCCGCGCCGCTCACCGAGGCCCGGGCGATTGAGCAAAGGTTGGATTCCGTTGGCCTGTTCGTGGCTGATGCCGTGACGCGCGGTGATGTGCGCGCGCATCTCAGGGCCGCTCCTGATCTGGCCCGCTCAATGTCCCGGCTCGTTATTGGACGCGGCGGACCGCGCGATCTCGCCGCGATTCGGGATGGTCTGGCGGCGTCGGCGGAACTTGCGCGGCGCCTATCTGAACTCGATACCTTGCCAGACGAGGTCGCACGCCTCGTCACGATTCTCCGTCAGCCCTCAGTGAGCCTGCTCGAAGAATTGGCCGCGTCACTCGCCGACGAACTTCCGGCCTTCAAGCGCGATGGCGGCTTCGTCCGTGACGGATACGATGGTGCACTCGACGAGACCCGCGCACTGCGCGACCGCTCGCGCAAGGTGATTGCCGAATTGCAAGCCCGCTACGCGGAAGACACAGGCATCCGCGTCCTCAAGATCCGGCACAATAATGTCCTCGGCTATTTCATTGAGGTAACCGCGCAGCATGGCGACAAGCTGACAGCGCCACCGTTTAATGCGCGCTTTATTCATCGTCAGACGCTGGCCGGCCAGGTTCGCTTCACCACCACCGAGCTTGGCGAACTGGAAGCCAAGATCGTACGTGCCGCTGACCGGACACTTGGCCTGGAGCTTGAGATTTTTGATCGGCTCGCGGCACAGGTTCAGGCTGCGAGCGCGTCCATCATGGCGGCCGCAGCGGCACTTGCGACGCTGGACGTCGCAAGTGCACTGGCGGAACTTTCTGTCCAACGGGACTACGTGCGCCCGGTGATCGCGCGGACGCTGTCCTTCAGGATCGAAGGGGGCCGTCATCCGGTCGTGGAGCAATCGCTCGACGAACCTTTCATCGCAAACGATTGTGATCTCTCGGCACCGCCCACAAAAGCGGGACAGGATCAAGACAACACCGGCCGGATCTGGCTTCTCACTGGCCCGAACATGGCGGGCAAATCCACTTTCCTGCGACAGAATGCTCTCATCGCAATCCTCGCGCAAATGGGCAGCTTCGTGCCCGCGCGGTATGCCGAGATCGGCATCGTGGACCGGCTGTTTTCGCGCGTCGGCGCGGCGGACGATCTCGCCCGCGGGCGCTCCACATTCATGGTCGAGATGGTGGAAACCGCAGCAATCCTGAATCAGGCGACCGAACGCTCGCTCGTCATTCTCGACGAGATCGGACGCGGTACCGCAACTTTCGACGGCCTTTCGATTGCGTGGGCGAGTGTCGAGCACCTGCACGAGGTGAACCGCTGCCGCGCCCTCTTCGCCACGCATTTTCATGAACTCACCGCACTCGCTGCAAAGTTGCCGCGCATTCACAATGCCACGATGCGCGTGAAGGAATGGCAGGGAGAGGTTGTCTTCCTGCATGAGGTCGTGCCCGGCGCGGCCGATCGCTCCTACGGAATACAGGTTGCGAAACTGGCCGGTCTGCCAATGAGCGTGATCGAGCGCGCCAAGGTTGTGCTGGCCGAACTGGAGGCAGACGATCGCGGCAAGCCGATGCGAGGTTTTGAAGACCTGCCGCTGTTCCGTGCCGCGCGGCCGATTGCGTCAGCTGACAAGACCACCCCCCTAGACCCCGTCATCGCGGCTTTGGACGCGTTGCATCCAGATGAAATGTCGCCGCGAGAAGCGATGGACGCGCTTTATGCGCTTAAGGCAAAGCTGGTCTCCCAGCGCTAAGCCGACGGCGAATCTTCAATCCAACGGAAGGCGCGCGGTGAACTGGGTGCGCCAGGTCCAGAGCAAGGCGTTCCAGCTCAGTGACGCCATGAGTGCGATCAGCAAGGCCCACCATTCTCCAAGCGGAGCAGAGAGCAAACAGACCGCTAGAAACGCCGGGATCAGGCCGAGCATCGGCACTTGCGCATGTGCGATTACGTTAGCGGTAGCAGGTCCGCCGATCCGGCTGTGCAGGATCACGATAAAGCTCGACATTGCGATCGGAAATACCGCGAACACACCCGATGAAAATGGCCCAATCGAATGGCTCAATGTCGTGACGATGACCACGAAGGCGGAGACCACAGCGGCACGCAGTGGAATGTCGTAGGCCCGCGGCACGGTAGCCGCCTTGGGAAACGACGCCGCACGGGCTTTTGCCGTAGCCCAGATCGCAAGCGCGGCGACGCCCAGATTCAGCGCAATCGAGGACCATATTGTGAATTCAAGATTGCGCAGCGTGAGCGCACATACAAACCAGACCAGCAATGCCCCGCCAAGGCCGAGCAGAAGAGAATATCGGCGCGCCAAAAGCGCATAAACCGCCGCGAAGGTAACGCCGGCGGCGTTGGCCGTCAGACTGCCCAACGCCGATTTCGAAATGAAGTCCGACGAATGTTCGGCCGCCATAACAATATAGGCTGCACCGACCGAGGTCGGTAGCGAGGCGATCATCGCGCCGAGGAACGGGCCTCCTCGCTCAACGATCAATGACGCTGAGACAATTATGCTCGAGGTCAGCGCTGCCTTGAGCAGCAGCGAGAGCCAGAAATACTCGGTGGGGGACATGCGGCTTAGCGTAACCGGAGGTTGTTATTTTTCTAATTGAGTTGTGCCGCTCACGCCAGCCACCCAGGTGAAAGAGTGGTGGATACAGCATGGCATTTTTGGCGGAATTCAATTCGGCGCGAGCACGACACGTCCAATGATCCTGCCTTCTTTCAGATCGTTGAAACTTGCGTTGACGCAGTCCAATGGTCGAACCTCCACTGGCATGAAGTCACCAGGCATGGTGCGTAGCAGCGTAACCAGTTCGCGTAATTCCGGAAGGCTGCCGGTATAGGAGCCCTGAATCGTCATCGCGCGCATTGGAATGTACGGCGTCGGCAAGGTGATTTCACCGCCGAACAGGCCAACGACCACCAGATGGCCGCCCTTGGTCAGCAAATCCGTACCAAGCTTTACGGTTGTACCCGAACCGACAAAATCCACTACCGCCCAGATCCGGTCGTTCACGACGGACTGTACCTGCCCCGTTGCGTCGTCCGCCAAGCCGTCGATGGCCGCCAAGGCGCCTGCACGCAACGCGGCCTCCCGTTTTCCCGGATCCGTGTCGACCACGATTGCACCCCGCGCGTCCATCGCCCGCAGGATCGCCAGCGCCATCAGGCCAACACCCCCGGCGCCAACGATGACTACCGGCTCCGTTTTCAAAAGATCGCCAAATTTCTTCAGCGCGCTGTAAGCCGTGAGTCCCGAACAGGCGAGCGGAGCGGCGAGTTCGGCGGGAAGATTGCCGTAATCAACCAGACAACGCGGATCGGGCACCATGACATGGTCGCTGAAGCCGCCCGGACGAAACACACCGATATATTGCGGTTTCAAGCAAAGCTGCTCGTCGCCTCGCCGGCACACAGCGCAGGCGCCACAGCCGATCCATGGATAGATCAACCGCTTGTCGCCGATCGCAACACCGGTGGCATCAGGGCCAACAGCGACGACCCGTCCGACATTCTCGTGACCCAGCGTCAAAGGAAGCTTCACTCCCCGGTCAGCAAGCCTCATGACCTTGCCGCCCCCGATGTCGTATGTCCCTTCCCAGAAATGCAGATCGCTGTGGCATAGCCCCGCCGCGATCACCTTCAGGAGCACCTCCGTTCCGGTGGGCGTCGGGGTGGGCTGCTCGCATAATTCCAGCGGAGCGCTGCATGCGCAGACTTGATAGGATTTCATTGCTGCTTTCCTCCCTGCGGAAAGCTTAACCGGCCGCAGCCCCTTTTTATGGGCCTGCGTTAACCATTGAAAACACTAGCATTTTTATCAGCTGCAGGACAGCTGGGTAAGTTAAACTTCGTCAATGCCCGCAGTTGGACCCGTGACAGCGGTCATATGCTCAGCTATCCCCATCCCCTATGCTCTCACCCGATCAGACGACCCGGACCGCGGGAGAACTTTTCAGCGCCGACGCTGCAGCCCAAGAGCTCGAGGCGCTGGCACGGACTTATTCGGGACGCGACAGAGAGTTGCGGACCGCCGTCGCGCTGTTCATGAAGGGGCAATTGCAACGCGGCCGCGAGAAGGCCGAACACCTGCTGCTCAAAGAGCGCAACGGACACCGCTGTGCCGAACGGCTCTGCGCAATGCAGGATGAGATCATCCGCGTGCTGTTCGAGTTTGCCGGCAAGCAACTTTATCCGTCCGAGAACCCGTCCGAAGCCGAACGCATGGCGGTCGTCGCAACCGGCGGATACGGACGCGGCCTGCTCGCACCGGGCTCCGATATCGATCTGTTGTTTTTGCTTCCTTACAAGCAAACCGCCTGGGGCGAATCTGTTGCAGAAGCGATCCTCTATTGCCTTTGGGACATGGGCCTGAAGGTCGGCCACGCCACCCGCTCCGTCGACGAGTGCATAAGGCAGGCGAAGGCCGACATGACGGTTCGGACCGCAATTCTCGAAGCGCGGTTCCTTAACGGCGATCGCGCGCTATTTGATGAGTTGGTGGCGCGCTTCGACCGCAACGTGGTCCAGGGTACGGCGGCCGAATTCGTTGCGGCGAAGCTTGCTGAGCGTGAGGAGCGACTGCGACGCAGCGGCCAGTCGCGTTATCTTGTCGAGCCCAACGTCAAGGATGGCAAGGGCGGTCTACGCGATCTGCATACGCTGTTCTGGATCGGCAAGTATGTCTACCAAGTTCGCGATGTCGAGGAACTGGTCAATCATGGCGTTTTCGACAAGGACGAACTGAAGCTGTTCCGACGCTGCGAGGAATTTCTCTGGTCGGTGCGTTGTCATATGCACTTCCTGACCGGCCGACCCGAAGAGCGCCTGTCTTTCGACATACAGCGTGAGATCGCCGTGCGGCTCGGATACACCGAGCATCCTGGGCTGCGCGACGTCGAACGCTTCATGAAGCACTACTTCCTGACTGCCAAGAATGTCGGTGACCTGACAGCAATTCTCTGCGCCGCACTCGAAGCCAATCACACCAAGCCAGCGCCGGCACTGGGACGGCTCGTAGCGCGCCTACGTCCGAATACGGCAAGGCGCTCACTGGCAGAATCCGACGATTTCATCGTCGATAATAACCGCATCAACATCGTGAACCCGGACGTGTTCGAGCGTGATCCGGTCAATCTGATCCGAATCTTCTATCTGGCGCAGAAGCACAACCTCGCCTTTCACCCGGATGCGATGCGCCGCGCGAGCCGCTCACTGTCGCTGATCGACAAAAGCCTGCGCGAGAACGAAGAGGCCAACAGGCTGTTCTTCGAAATTCTCACATCGCATCACGACGTCGAGACGGTGTTGCGGCGCATGAACGAGGCAGGCGTGCTTGGCACATTCGTGCGCGCCTTCGGCCGTGTCGTCGCGATGATGCAGTTCAATATGTATCATCACTACACGGTTGACGAGCATCTGATCCGCTGCATCGGCGTGCTTGGGGATATAGAGGCGGGAAACAACGAGGAATACGGCCTCGCCAACGACCTCGTCAAAAAACTGTCCCCACGACAACGTTCGCTGTTGCGCATCACATTGTTCCTGCACGACATCGCGAAGGGCCGTGTCGAAGACCATTCTATCGCCGGCGCGCGTGTCGCACGGCGGTTTTGCCCGCGCCTCGGCCTCAGCAACGCCGAGACCGAAACCGTCGTCTGGCTGATCGAGAACCATCTTGTAATGTCCACCGTCGCACAATCGCGCGACCTCTCAGACCGTAAGACCGTCGAGAACTTCGCCGCTATCGTGCAGTCGTTGGACCGGCTCAAACTACTTTTGATCCTCACCACCGCTGACATTCGGGCCGTCGGTCCGGGTGTCTGGAATGGCTGGAAGGCGCAATTGTTGCGCACGCTTTATTACGAAACCGAGCCGGTTCTGACCGGGGGGTTCTCGGAGGTCAATCGAGAGCGACGCGTGGCGCTTGCGCAGACCGAGTTCCGCGAGGCCATGAAGGATTGGCCAGCCGAGCAACTCGACAGCTATATCGCGCGGCATTACTCAGCCTATTGGCTCAAGGTGGATCTGCCGCGGAAGGTTGCGCATGCAAACTTCCTGCGCGACGCATGGAGTACGGGGAAAACGCTGGCCACGCAGGTCTCGTTCGATGCCGTGCGCGGTGTGACGGAACTCACCGTAATCGCTCCCGATCATCCGCGGCTGTTGTCTATTATTGCCGGAGCGTGCGCGGCTGCAGGCGCCAATATCGTCGATGCGCAGATCTATACGACGACCGACGGACTCGCGCTCGATACAATCTCGGTCACGCGAGAATTTGAGCGCGATGAAGACGAAGATCGTCGCGCTGGACGCATCGCCGATACAATCGAAAAAAGTCTGCGCGGCGAAATCAAGATGCCGGATATCGTGGCGCGCAAGGCCGCTCCCAAGGGACGGCTCAAGGCCTTCGCCCTCGAGCCCGAGGTCAACATCAACAACGAGTGGTCGAACCGCTACACGGTTGTCGAGGTCACTGGTATCGATCGCCCGGGCCTGCTTTACGAACTGACCGCGACGATTTCGAAGCTGTCGCTCAACATTACGTCGGCACACGTGGCCACCTTTGGCGAGCGCGTGGTCGACGTATTCTACGTGACCGATCTGCTGGGTGCGAAAATCGCGTCTCCGACGCGGCAGGCGGCAATCAGACGTGCCCTTCTCGCACTGTTTTCGCGCTCCGAGACCGACGACCCAGGCCGATAGCGCGGACCCGTCCAGTGCAAAAACCAAAGGCGCCGAAGCGGCAGCTCCGGCGCCTGTCGGTCACCCTCGACGCAGAGGTTTACTTCTTCTTCTTGGCGGGCGCGACGACCCAGATGCTCTGCCATGCATAGTAGGGCTGCATGAAGGCGTTGTAGACGAACTTCTTGCCGGCCGCGTTCGGGTCCGCAGGAGCTTTCGCCTTGGCTGCGAGCGCTGCGGTCGGGGCGGCAGCGATCATCGCAGCCGCGAGCAGAAGAGCGCTTTTGCGCATTGTTCAATCCCCAGAGTTGTTATCCGCCGGTCCACCCGGCCGGGCGCGGATCATGCACAAATCCGGTTCCTTGAGAATGGCAAATAGCCTTGTTTTTGGGCCTTTTCGGACCTTTTGCGCGAAAGAGTCGCAGCCCCGCAACAACTTTCGCCCCTTAACCGCACCTTAAACCGGCTCCCGTAGCGTCGATCGCCGAACCCTGCGGCGGCAGCCCGCCGGCGGGTCCGGCGGGGGAGCGCTTTGGGACGGCGAGGCAAGTCCGAACGCCGCGAGCCAAACTTCGACGTCGGCGTTCCCAACCGCGAGTTGCGCGCTGATCCTCAAGAACGGCTTGCTGGCACCGATGACGACGAGCGCGGCGTGACCAAACGTGCGCGTCCGAGAAGTCGCGTCGCCAAGCCTGCCGCGCAGAAGGCCTCGCCGAAGACACCCGCTCAGCAGAAATCGCAGACGAAAGCCCGTCGGGCCAGGGGCGCCCGCCGCTCGCTACTGGCCCGGACATTGTATTGGGGGCTTGTGCTGTCATTGTGGGGCGTCATCGTCGGCATTGCTTTGATCGCCTGGGTCGGCGCCCATCTTCCCTCGATCCAGTCGCTGGAAGTGCCCAAACGCCCGCCCTCCATCCAGATCGCAGGCAGCGACGGCCGCATCCTGGCGGTCCGCGGAGACAGCGGCGTTTCCGCAAAGGTCAAGGACCTGCCAAAATACGTCCCGCAGGCCTTCATCGCGATCGAAGATCGGCGTTTCCATTCGCATTTTGGTGTCGACCCGCTCGGTATTGCGCGCGCCGCGATTGCGAACGCGTTACGGCGCGGCGTCTCGCAGGGCGGTTCTACCATCACACAACAGCTCGCGAAAAACCTGTTCCTGACGCAGGACCGCACCTACACCCGAAAGCTGCAAGAGCTCGTGCTCGCGCTTTGGCTGGAACGCAAGTTCACCAAGGACGAGATCCTCGAACTCTATCTCAATCGCGTCTATTTCGGCGCCGGCGCATACGGCGTCGAAGCAGCGGCGCAACGCTATTTCGGCAAGCATGCGCGCGACATGAACTTGCAGGAAGCGGCGATGCTCGCGGGCCTTGTCCGTTCGCCGTCTCGTCTAGCCCCTACCCGCAATCCCGACGGAGCACAGCGCCGTGCTCAAGTAGTGATTTCGGCGATGGCACAGGCCGGCTTCATCAGCGACAAGACGGCGGCGATGGCGATCGCGCAGCCAGCGCAAGCGCTGAAGCAGAAGACCACCGGCTCCATCAATTATGTCGCAGACTGGATCATGGATGTGCTCGACGACCTGATCGGACGCGTCGAGGACGACATCGTCGTGGAAACCTCGATTGACCCGGCGCTTCAGTTACTCGCGGAACAGGCGTTGGCGGAAGAACTCGCGATGCGCGGCGCAAAGCTCGGTGTCGAGCAGGGTGCGATCGTGTCAATGTCGCCGGACGGAGCGGTTCGTGCGATGGTCGGCGGCAGGGACTACTCGGAAAGCCAGTTTAACCGCGCGGTGGCGGCAAAGCGGCAGCCAGGCTCGGCCTTCAAGCCGTTCGTCTATCTCACTGCACTTGAACGCGGGCTGACGCCGGACTCCGTCCGCGAGGACAGGCCGATCGTCGTGAAGGGTTGGCGCCCCGAGAATTATACGCGGGAATATTATGGTCCGGTCACGCTGACGCAGGCGCTCGCAATGTCGCTGAATACGGTGTCGGTGCGCCTGACGCTCGAATTCGGACCGACCGCCGTGACCCGCACCGCACACCGGCTTGGCATCGCATCGAAGCTTGAGCCGAATGCCTCGATCGCGCTTGGGACGTCGGAAGTATCGGTGCTCGAGATGGTCTCGGCTTTCGCAACGTTCGCCAATAACGGCACGGCGATCGCGCCGCATGTAGTCGAGAGTATCCGCGGCAAGGACGGCAAGATGCGTTACCAGCGGCGGCCGCAAAGCCTCGGTCAGATCGTCGAACCTCGCTATGTCGCGATGATGAATACGATGATGCAGGAAACCCTGCTGACTGGCACGGGGCGCAAAGCCGATCTCGGCGGACGCCCAGCGGCGGGCAAGACCGGCACCAGTCAGGACTTTCGTGACGGCTGGTTCGTCGGATATACTGCACAACTCGTGACTGCGGTCTGGCTCGGCAATGACGATTCATCACCGACGCGCAAAATGACGGGCGGCGGACTTCCGTCTGAAATCTGGGCACGCTTCATGAAGAACGCGCACCGCAATATCCCCGTCGCGAGCCTGCCGGGAGCCCATGGCGGGATCGCTCTGCCCTATCCTGGCGCGCAGAGCCACGGTCCGGGCGCATCCATTCCGACCGGCTCGTTCGAGCGTCCGGTCCCGCCCGGCGCAATTCCGGGCCGCGCCACGCCTGCCTCTGCAACACGCAATGACGGCATGGATAGCTGGCTTCTCGACCGCCTGCTCGGACGCCGGTGATCTAGCGCGCCGATTTCGATCGCAGCGGCAGCCATAGCAGCAGAACGAGCGAAGCCATCGTCAAGACGGCGAGAGCCGCGGGCCACGCGCTTTTTGTAATCGATGCAACGATCCACGCACTGAGAAGCGCCGCGCTCACCTGCGGTGCAAACCCAAGGAGCGACGACGCCGCGCCCGCGCGCTCGGCGGCACAGGATAATCCTCCGGCCATCGCCTGCGGGAACAACAGACCGAAGCCAACCAGATTAAGACCGACCGCCAGCGTCACCGGCACCACCGAGTCGAAGTCCATCGCGACAGCGGCGCAGATCGCCAGCGCTCCCGCGAGCATGATGAAAGCTCCGATACCCATCGTGCGCACGATACCTGTCCTTACGACGATACGCGTGGCAATCGAAGTCCCCACGAGATAGCCCACCGCGCTCGCAGAGATCGATAGCGACAACGTGAATGCGCTCAGGCCGAAACGATTTTGATAGATGAATGGTACCGAAGCGAGCCACGCGATCAGACCGGTATAGGACGCCGCGCCGATCAGCAGATAAAGATTGAAGTCGCGGACCCGGAGCAGATCGCGATACCCCACCAGCAACGACGACAGCGACATCCTCACGTCGGGCTTCTCGGTCAGAGTCTCCGGCATCTTGCGTGCGACTGTCAGAAGGAGCCACAGCCCGAAAGCGAGCAACGCCGCGAAAGCAGAACGCCAGCCGAACAAGGCGTGCAGCGCCCCGCCGATCAACGGCGCCGAGACCGGACCGAACGCCATCACGAGGCCGATCATCGACAATTCCTTGCCGGCCCGTGCGCCACTGTAGAAGTCGCGCACTACGGCGCGGGCGAGGACAATCGCGCCCGATCCGCCAAAGGCCTGAAGAACACGCGCGCCGATCAACACCTCGATCGAGGGCGCAAGCAGGCAAATCAGGCTTCCCACGCAATAGCAGATAAGCGCGACGAGCAATCCCAAACGCCGGCCATACCAGTCCGAAATCGGGCCATAGCCAATCTGCCCAAGCGCAAACCCGACGAGATACGCCGACAATGTGAGCTGCACCTGCGATGGCGAAACGCCAAATGCACGGCCGATATCCGGCAGTGTCGGCAGATACAGATCGGTGGAGAGTGGCGCGAGCGCCGTCAGCGCTGCAAGAAGCGCCGTCAGCGCAAACGTATTGGGCTTTAACATCGGTTGATGGTGGCGTTTCAACGCCGCGGACGGCGCTTTCCGTTGACCGGCACATCCGGCTCAAGCCGGCTTCGTGGCAAGCCGTAGCGGTGAAGCTCGGTGCCATACATGTCAAGCCAGGCTTTCGCACGCCTCACATTCGGGCAGAGCTTATCGACCAGCCGCCAGAACCGCGGCGAGTGGTTCATCTCGACAAGGTGGGCGACCTCATGGGCCGCGAGATATTCGAGCACAAAAGGCGGTGCCAGTATCAGCCGCCATGAATAAGACAGCACTCCGGTCGTCGAACACGACCCCCACCGGCTCGAAGGATCGCGGATCGAGACGTGCTTTACGTCGACGCCCAGGCCGGCCGCAAAACCGCGACTCGCCTGTTCGAGGTCGTGCTTTGCCTCGCGCCGCAGGAAGTCACTCACGCGCCGGTCGACATAAGGCGTGTCACCCGCGACGCAAAGCCTGCGCTCGCCATCGGCAGCCACCTCGACCCAGACGGTGCCGCGCTCACCCTTGCGATGAACGACAAGATGGGGTTGGCCGCGCAGCGGCACGATCGCGCCCGGCGCAAACGGCTCGGCCTCCGGCAAGCGATGCAGCCGCGATGCAATCCAGCCGCCGTGCTTCTGGGCGAATTCCTTTGCTTCTTTCAGGCAGCCCCGCGGCGGCATGGTGAGCACGACTTCGCGGGTGACGGCCTGGATCCGCAACGTGTAGCGCCGCGCCTGACGGTGCCGGCGCAAACGCACCAGATAGATATTCTGCTCATGGACGACCTGGATCGATTTCGGCTCGGCAGGTCGCCGATACAGGAGCGCGCGGAGCGGCATGGCTACCTCGACTGCTTCGGCTTGAGATACTGCCATAGGCGCGTTTCCAAACAGCCCTTTCCAAAAAAATAAAATCGATACCATCCTGTGTAGGCATGTTCGGCCTCACCTCCTATATGTTGATTGAAAAAATGGATGAAGCTTCATTTCTTAGGGTAGCCGGAGAATCACTTTCCCACCGAGATTTAGAGCGGTCATGGATCGTCCGTCGCCGCGATGCCGAAGGCACCGGGCTTGTTCGATGCACGGTGCGCAAATCGGGAACATCCGATTTGCCCGTGAGGGGCGGACGGCGCGCCGACAGACGCAGGGCCGCTCCTTGATGCCGCGTCCCATTGCTAGAACGCAGCCGCCTCTCGGCGCCCCGTCCGGCGGCGATTTATCGAAGCCGGGCCGCGCTTTGCCTCCATGCGCCTCTGCGCATGGCGTCAGCCGAGAGAGAAAGCGGTCGGTTAAGACGCCGCGCGTTCGACCACGCGGGGGAATTTCGCAGCCGCCTTGCCCTGCTTGCTCTGACTGGTCAGTACGAAGTCGGAAATGCGCGGCGCGATCTCTGAGCGGAAGCGCGATCCGTTGAACACGCCGTAATGCCCGACTCCCGGCTGCACGTAATGCGCCTTTCGGTCCGGCGGAATATTGGTGCAGAGCTTATGCGCCGCCTCGGTCTGGCCCAGGCCGGAGATATCGTCTTTCTCGCCTTCGATCGTGAGAAGCGCCACGTTGCGTATCGCTGACGGATCAATCCGCACACCGCGATGCATCATCTCGCCCTTCGGAAGCAAGTGACGCACGAATACCGTATCGACCGTCTGCAGATAAAACTCGGCGGTCAGATCCATCACTGCGAGATACTCATCGTAGAACTCTCGATGCTTCTGCGCGGAGTCACCGTCACCCTTGACGAGATTGAAGAACAGCTCCTTGTGCGCGTCCAGATGACGATCGAGATTCATGCTGACGAAGCCATTGAGCTGCAGGAAGCCCGGATACACGTCGCGCATCACACCGGGATGAGGAAACGGCACCTTGGTGATGACATTCCTGCGAAACCAGTCAACGCCACGGTCTTCTGCCAGCTTGTTGACGCCGGTCGGATTCACACGCGTATCGATCGGACCGCCCATCAGCACCATGGAATGCGGCACATAGGGGTCACGCTCGGCTTCCATCCGCGCAACAGCGGCGAGCACAGGCACCGACGGCTGGCAGACTGCGACCAGATGACAATCGCCGCCGAGCGCATGCAGGATCGAGATCACGTAATCGATGTAATCGTCGAGATCGAAACGGCCTTCCGAAAGCGGCACCAGACGCGCATCGACCCATTCGGTGATGTAGACGTCATGGTTCGGCAGAAATGCTTCGACGGTGCCGCGCAACAGCGTTGCATAATGGCCGGACATCGGCGCAACGATCACGACCTTCGGCTGCGGGCGGCGTGGCGGCGTCTTGAGCACACGTTCAAAATGCAGCAACCGGCAGAACGGCCTTTCCCATACAGGCGTGATGTGCACGTCGACGCGCTCGCCACCGACGACGGTGTCGTTGATATGCCATTCAGGCTTGCTGTAGCGGCGCGTAAATCGCTCGAACATTTCCGCGGATGCGGCGAGCGTCTTTCCTACGGTCGTATGCGACCAAGGATTCAGCGGGTTCTTCATATAAAGCCGCGTCACGTCGGCAAAAGCTCGCACTGGATTCAGCGCAGCATGGCTCATCTCATAGAGCCAATACATCCCGTTTGAGACAACCGGCCCGCCTTCGACCGGCAGGTCGGGTGCACCACCAAATTCGCCAATTGCCATATTGTTGTGTTCCGGCATTGTATTGCAACGCAACATCCGGCGTTTTGTTCACGCCGTCAATATAGGCGACCGGCCTTCTCAACTGATTACGGAATGGTCACTCGCCGGTTTGCATCAACGATCCGACCATGCGCGCGCTGTGCAGAAGCGCCAGAAAGGCAATAACAGCGGCGATAAAATAGGCTGTGTTCAGTGCAAAAGCCCACGCCATCAGGTCGGCGCGGAAGGTGTGGTCGATAAGCAACGCCCGCATGCCCTCGAACACATAGGTGGGCGGCAGCGCCCAGGCCACCGGCTGCAGCCAGCCCGGAAGCACCGACACCGGATAGTAAACGCAGGTCAGCGGCAGCAGGAGGAACATGATCGTCCAGGCCATGCTCTCGGCGCCCATGCCGTTTCGCAGCACGATTCCGGACACCAATATTCCGACCGCCCAGCTCGTCAGGATCAGGTTCAGAAAGAACACGGCGAGCGCAAATCCGAGGCTGTAAAGATTGAAGTCGAAGAAGCCGATCGCCATGATCGTTACCGGCACCATGCCAATCGCGAGCCGTATGATGCTCATGATCATCAGCGCGCAAATGAATTCGCCCGGACGCAACGGACTCATCATCAGGTTGCCCATGTTGCGCGCCCACATCTCTTCTAGAAAAGAGATCGAAAAGCCGAGCTGGCCGCGAAACAGGATGTCCCAGAGCAGCACCGCGCCGATGAAGGTGCCGCCCGCCTTCGCAAAGAATCCGGCATTCTCGGACACGTAAAGCTGCAGGAATCCCCACATCAGCATCTGCACTGCAGGCCAGTAGATCAGTTCAAGCAGGCGAGGCCATGACGAGCGCAGCAGGTACCAGTAGCGCAGGACCATCGCGAAGATGCGGCTCGGTGAGAAGGCGATCGCATTGCGTTCCGGCGCTTGATGAGAACGCGGCTTCATTGCGCGGTCTCCTGCGCGCCATCCTGTGCCTGACGCCGGCCTCGCGCGATATCGAGAAACACGTCTTCAAGGCTCTCGCGGCCATAACGCGCCAGCAGGCTTTCAGGTGTCGCGTCGTCGACGATTTCGCCGCGCTTCATCATGATGACGCGGTCACACAGCCGCTCGACCTCCCGCATGTTGTGTGAAGCGAGGAGAATGGTGGCGCCGCGCTCGGCGCGATAGCGCTCCAGCTCCGCGCGGACCCAGTCCGCCGTATCCGGATCAAGCGATGCCGTCGGCTCGTCGAGGAGAAGTATCTCCGGGTGATTGAGCAGCGCCTTGGCGAGCGAGACGCGCGTTTTTTGCCCTGCCGAAAGCTTGCCGGACGGCCGATCGAGGAAATCGTTGAGATCGAACTGGCTGCCAAGCTCCCGGATGCGTGCCGTTACGTCCGGGACGCCATACAGCCTGCCGAACACCGTCAGGTTTTGCCGGACCGTCAGCCGCATCGGCATGTCGACATAGGGGCTTTCGAAATTCATCCGATGCAGCACGCGATGGCGCTGCCGCGGCATCTCGGCACCCAATACCGCTACCTTTCCGGAAGTCGGCGTCACCAGCCCCATGATCATGGCGATCGTGGTGGTTTTCCCCGCTCCGTTGCCGCCAAGGAGGGCGGTCACAGAGCCGGCATTCACCGCAAAGGAGACGCCGTTCACGGCCATGCCGCCCTTGTAGATCTTGACGGCGCGGTCGAGTGCAATGACAGGTTGGACAGAAGGCATCGGCAGTCCGGCGTTCGATGCCCCGGTTTGCTCCTCCGGCCGGCGAAGCGCAACCCCGGCAAGGACGCCTTTGACACTGCGCCTATTGGCGCAGTTTCATGCGTCGAGCCCCACGACTAGAACCTGAGGCATGTCATCAATGGACCTCGACCGCCTCCCGCTGCCGCGCCGGAACGTGCGGCTGGATACGCTCGTCCGGCTGCGCTGGTTGTCGATCATCGGTCAGACCGCCGCCGTTCTGGTCGTCTATTTCGGGCTGGAATTTGATCTGCCGATCTATGCGTGTTTCGCGGTGATCGTATTGTCGGCCTGGCTGAACATCGCTCTGCGCATCAGGTTCCAGCAGGCGAGGCGGCTGGAACCGAGCCGCGCCGCATGGCTGCTTGCGTTCGATATCGGACAGCTGGCGGTCCTGATGTTTCTCACAGGCGGGCTCGACAATCCGTTCTCGTTTTTCTTCCTCGGTCCGGTGCTGTTGTCCGCAACGGCCCTGCCCGCCCGCATGACGATGCTGCTCGGGCTGTTCGCGCTCACCTGCATGACCCTGCTCATATTCTTCCACGAGCCCCTGCCCTGGTCGGAGGAATACGGGCCGATGCCAGTGCTGCCAACGACGTATATGCTGGCGGTATGGTTCTCGATCGCGCTCGCGATTTTCTTTATCAGCATCTATGCGTGGCAGATCAGCGAGGAATCGCGCCAACTCGTCAACGCGCTCGCCGCGACCGAACTCGTGCTAGCGCGCGAGCAGCACATCACCCAGATTGACGGTCTCGCAGCCGCTGCGGCGCATGCGCTTGGTACGCCGCTGTCGACGATCTCACTGATCGCACGCGAGCTCGAGCGCGAAATCGACCCCAAATCGCCCCACGCGGAAGATGTCCGGCTCCTGCGCGAACAGGCGCAGCGCTGCCGCGACATCCTCGCCAAACTCAATGAATTGCAAGCCGAGGGCGTCCCGTTCGACGGCCTGCCATTGTCGACCCTGCTGCAGGAGGTAGCCGAACCACATCGCCATTTCGGGATCGCGATCGACGTGAAGCTGCCGCCGGACCAGACCTCGCCGGTTGCCGCACGCAATCCGGCGATTCTGTACGGGCTTGGCAATCTGGTCGAGAATGCCGTCGACTTCGCCCGCGAGCGCGTCGAAATCACCGCCGAGTGGACCGCGGATTCAGTCTCGGTGGTGATCAGCGACGACGGGCCGGGCTTCGCCCCCGAGGTGATCAGCCGTATAGGGGAACCTTATGTCCGGAGCCGCAGGCTGCGACGAATGTACGCAACCGGCGACACCGGGATGGGGCTGGGGTTCTTTATCGCAAAGACGCTTTTGGAACGAACGGGTGCAAAGTTAACCTTCGTAAACAAGGCTTTCCCTGCAAGCGGAGCCGTTGTGGCGGTTCGCTGGCCGCGCCAGGTTTTCGAGTTCAGCGAGCCGCCGGAGCTTGAGCCGAAAGCCGGGAATGCTTAGTTAGCACAATCGGACGGCTTCGGAGAGTTCAATGACCCTGCAACCAGCCCTACCGAACGAACGCTCTTTATTGATCGTCGAAGACGACAAGTCGTTTCTGATGCGGCTGGCGCGAGCCATGGAGGGTCGTGGATTTACCGTAACCACGGCAGAGTCGGTGTCAGAGGGCCTGATGCAGGTCGAGCGCTCGGCGCCCGCCTTCGCAGTGGTCGACATGCGTCTCGGCGACGGCAACGGACTCGACGTCATCTCAGCACTCAAGCGCAGGCGCCCTGAAGCACGCGGGATCGTCCTGACCGGCTACGGCAACATCGCAACGGCGGTGAATGCGGTGAAGCTTGGCGCCGTCGATTATCTGGCGAAACCCGCGGACGCGGACGACGTGATCAACGCGTTGCTGTCGATCGAAGGCAAGAAGCCGGAGCCACCTGAAAATCCGATGTCGGCAGACCGCGTGCGCTGGGAGCACATTCAGCGGATCTACGAATTGTGCGGACGCAACGTCTCCGAGACCGCGCGCCAGCTTAACATGCACCGCCGTACGCTGCAGCGCATCTTGGCGAAACGCGCGCCGCGCTAACTTTTCCGCGCGCGGCACGGTCGTTATTGTCCCATCTCCGCTGACCGAGACGAATCATGCACCCGTACATGACGGGTGCAAAGGTTACATCTCATTCGTATAGGGTCCGGCCGGGTCTATCAGCGACTGCAAACGCAGCGCGGCGCATTGCGCGATACGCAGGGTCATGACCTTTCGCGTCGGCGCGGATAGCCGGTGTTCGGGAGCCTCACAGACAAATTCGCCGCCGAACCCATCCGCAACGATGAGCCCGGTATCCTTCGGGAAAATCTCGCAGGGCACGTCGACGGTCGTTGCAAAAAACAGCCTGTCGCAATGCATGCGATAATCCATCCATTTCTGATCGGCACGAAAATCCGCAATCGACGACTTGATCTCCACGATCCAGATTTCACCGCCACGATCGATGCCAACGAGATCCGCGCGCCGTCCCGACGGCAGCGGCAATTCGCTGACGCAGGTAAAGCCATGCGATAGCAGCAACCGCATTGTGCCGCGCGCGACAGCGAGCGCGGTCTGAGATTGCCGGCCATCGACCGGCATCTCCGCAATGCGCCGGATCAGTTCGCTCATTCGGCGGCCTCCCGCGATCGCCGCGAAGGGTGATCGGGGAAAGCGCGATCGAGCGCTTCGCGTGATGCTTCGATGACACCGCGCTCGGTAATGAGGCCGGTTACGAGCCGCGCCGGCGTTACGTCAAACGCAGGATTCGCCACGGCCGATCCTTCAGGCACGATGGTCACGGTCGCGATACCACCATGTGCGGCGCGGCCCACCATGGTGGCGACTTCGTCCGCACCACGTTGCTCGATGGGAATTTCGGCAACGCCATCACCGAGCGTGAAATCGAGCGTAGGCGACGGCAGGCCGACATAAAACGGAATGTTATTGTCGCGCGCCGCGAGCGCCTTCAGATAAGTGCCGATCTTGTTACAGACATCGCCGCGTCCTGTCGTGCGATCAGTCCCGACGATCACCATGTCGACGTCGCCGTGCTGCATCAAATGGCCCCCCGCATTATCGGCAATTACCGTATGCGGCACGCCATGTTGCTGGAGCTCAAAGGCTGTGAGCGAAGCACCCTGGTTACGAGGACGGGTTTCGTCGACCCAGACATGGATCGGAATGCCGAGATCATGCGCCGTGTAGATCGGCGCCGTGGCGGTGCCTATATCGACCGTTGCAAGCCATCCGGCATTGCAATGCGTAAGAATGTTGACACGGTTTCCTGCCGGCTTGCGCGCCGCTATCGCTTTTATCAGCGGCAAACCGTGCTGTCCGATCGCGGCGTTGATCGCAACATCATCGTCACAGATCGCGGCAGCGCGGCGATAGGCCGTTTCGGCACGCTCGCTTTGCGGACGATGCCGGACCGCTGTCATTACGTCGTCCAGCGCCCATCTCAGATTGACGGCGGTCGGGCGCGCCGCAAGCAGCATCGCATGCGCGTCAGCGAGGTTCTCGTCGGATGCATCCGCTCGAATCGCGAGGGCCATGCCGTAAGCGGCAACCGCGCCGATCAGCGGGGCGCCACGTGTCTGCATGCTGGCAATCGCGTGGGCGGCATCCGCAGCGCTGCGGAGGCGCAGCCGCTCGACGCGCCACGGCAAGACGGTCTGATCGAAAATGCCGACCGACCAGCCATCCTTCTCAAGCCAAATGCTGCGGCTGTCGCTACCGTCGATTTTCATGCGGCCCATTAAACCCGATTATGCGGAGAGCGGAAGTGGATTTGCGATGCCACGATGTTCCCGCGATTGCGAAAAGCGGCCGGCCCATTCAGTCGTGCTGACCGTAGCCATCACTGCTTGCACTCCACGGCACAGTGTCGCAATGTCGCGGCGGATTCATCAAGTCTCGCAGGATGTTGTGAACATGGCGGTCGACAATAGCGCAGCGTACAACAATCGCGCTGCCGTTGCAGATTTTCCGAATATCGTCGCGCAGTGGCAGCGAGATGCCGCGGCCTATCGCGAGACCATGGCCAAGGAGGGGCGCGCCGAATTCGACATTCGCTTCGGACCAACGGAGCGCCAATATATCGACTTGTTCAAAGCCGGCGACGACGGCGCACCGCTCGCGCTGTTCATTCATGGCGGTTACTGGCGCGCCATGAGTCCAAAGGAGCACAGCCATCTGGCGCGCGGCCTGACTGGGAACGGCGTGACCGTTGCGGTCGCGGGCTATGACCTCTCCCCCCAGGTCTCGATTGAACAGATCATCGAGGAAATGCGCGAGGCGGTGCTGTTCCTGTGGAAGCGCTTCGGTAAGCGCATCATGGTTTATGGCCACTCCGCAGGCGGCCACCTCACGGCCTGCATGATGGCGACCGACTGGACGAAATACGGCGCTCCGGTCGACCTGATCCCGGCAGGCTCTGCGATTTCCGGCGTGTTCGATCTGGCCGGTCTCGTGAACACCGACATGAACGCCGACTTCAAACTCGACGAAGCCTCGGCGCGTGCCATCTCGCCGCTGTTCTGGCCAGCTCCGGAAGGTCGAATGCTGGATGTCGTGGTGGGCGGCGACGAATTACCGGAATTCATCCGGCTCTCGCGTGTCATGGCTGACACCTGGGGCGCGGCCGGCGTCGAAACGCGCTACGAGGCGGTGCCGGGAACGCATCATTTCAGTGTGGTGGCGCCGCTCGCCGACCCGCTGAGCACCATGACCGCACGCGCCGTGGAATTGTGCGCGCGGACTCGCGCCTGACGGATCAGTCTGCCGGGCTCTGTCAGAACCAGTAGCGCCAGGCATAAACCGCGGTCAGTACAGCGCCGATTACGGTCACGACCCAGCGCATCACTTCGCGTGGTGCGCTGCGCGCAATTCGTGCGCCGATCACCGATCCAATCAATCCGCCACACATCATGGTGAACGCAGCCGACCAGTTGATGCTGCCCTGCACCGCGAACACCATCACCGCCGCCGCTCCATTCAGCGCCGCAACCAGATTTTTCGTGGCGTTCGCAGGACGATACTCGCCGGATGTCGCGAGTTGCAGAACTGCGACCAGAAGAACGCCGAGCCCCGCACCGAAATAGCCGCCATAGACAGAGACCGGCAGCAGAATCGGGATGGACGTCAGCTTGATCTCCGGCTCGCGGCCATGCCGGGCCATCGACCGCGCGCGCAAGGCCGAACTGATCTGCTCGCCGAATGCGAACAATACTGTGGCAAAGCCGATCAAAAGCGGCACCAGGATTTCGAACACACGGTTCGATGTGACCATCAGGAGCGCAGCGCCGATGCCGGCACCCGCGATCGAAGCAAAAATAAGTCCGACAAAACCACGGTCGACGCGCGGCAACTGGGTCCTGTCGGACAAGGCAGCGACCAGACTCCCCGGCGTGAGCGCAGCAATGTTGGTCGCGATCGCTGAAATCGGATTAAGCCCGGCGGCCAGCAGGCTCGGGAAGGTGATCAGCGCCGCCCCTCCGGCGAGGCTCGATATAACACCGCCGGCCAGGCCGGCAGTTCCTAGCAATGCAGCAGCCGCAATATCCATTGTCGCCCGAAATCCGGCCTTTGGGCGCCGCCTTCGCAACGGAGCCCAGCGTGGCCGTTCCCTCCCCGTGAACCATGCTCCTGTAAATACAGAAATGCCCGGCACCAAGGCCGGGCATCGCTAATGAGCTATGCGTTCGAACGAGCCGGCGAGGTTCAGAAGAACGCCTGAATGCCGGTCTGGGCACGACCGAGAATCAGCGCATGAATGTCATGCGTGCCCTCATAGGTGTTGACCGTCTCAAGGTTGGAGACGTGGCGCATCACGTGGAACTCGTCGGCAATGCCATTGCCACCGTGCATGTCGCGCGCGACACGGGCGATATCGAGAGCCTTGCCGCAATTGTTGCGCTTCATCAGCGAAATGGCCGGCGGTGCGGCACGGC
>VFQN01000516.1_pt1 | contig 71249 bp, 62 predicted proteins | sample 3512371 | NCBI WGS metagenome assembly VFQN01 (sample SAMN10412370, study PRJNA504923) | tailings metagenome | isolation source: Replicate 2 from Balatoc abandoned mine | place: Philippines: Itogon, Benguet | collected 2017-08-28 | reverse complement strand
GAAATCGCCGACGCGGGTGCCGTAAGGCAACCCCCGGGCCGTGAGGCCCTGGAGCCCGCAAGGGCTCCCAGGGAGACACGCAGCAGCGAGTCTCCTGGAGCGCACATGCGCTCCGCGGTTGCCGATGAGGCACCCGCGTACCCGTCGCAACCCCGGCGCCACCGCCGGGGACGGACGGCGCGTGCGCATACCTGGCGACCGGTGGTTAATGCGCCTGATGGCATCAATCAGAATTGCTGCGCGGTGCACGGCCATGGGTCCCGGATATTGCGCTTCGCGCAATTCCGGGATGACAGGTTGGGGTGGGGGCGGAACTCCAGGATGACAGGTTTTGGTTGTGCCCTGCCCGCAGTTGTCATCCCGGCCGAGCGGAGCGAGAGCCGGGACCCAGGACTGCAGCGAGGTGCGCGCGGTCCTGGGTCCCGGATATTCGCCTGCGGCGAATTCCGGGATGGCACCTCTGGCTCACGCAGTTTGTCATCCCGGCCGAGCACACGCGAGAGGCGGGACCCAGGTGCCCAGCGCATGCGTCAGGAGGATTGCGGCACTGGGTCCCGGATATCCTGTAGCGAACTCAGTGTGGGTGCGGGGCAGGGATGCACAGGGCCTGTTCAGCTTGATTTTAGGCGGCGACGCAGCCACTTTCGGGTCCAATGGTCACCATCATCGACAATCGCCCGCGGCATCCCGAGAAAGCGCACAAGCCGGACACGCCGGTGCTGCGCAAGCCGGACTGGATCCGGGTCAAGGTGCCGGCGTCCTCGCCGCAGTTTGCCGAGACGCGCAAGATTCTGCGCGAGCACGGCCTCGTCACCGTGTGCGAGGAGGCGGGCTGCCCCAACATTGCGGAATGCTGGGCGGGACGGCACGCGACCATGATGATCATGGGCGACACCTGCACGCGCGCGTGTGCGTTCTGCAACGTGAAGACCGGCTTGCCCGGCGCGCTCGACGCCAGGGAGCCGGAGAACGTCGCCGAAGCGGTGGCGAAGCTGGGGCTCGATCACATCGTCATCACGTCGGTGGACCGGGATGACTTGGACGACGGCGGCGCGGCGCACTTCGCGGCCACCATCCGCGCCATCCGCGCACTGACACCCAACACCACCATCGAGGTGCTGACGCCGGACTTCCTGCGCAAGGACGGCGCGCTCGAGGTGGTGGTGGCGGCCGGGCCCGACGTCTACAACCACAACCTGGAGACGGTGCCCTCGCACTATCTCAAGATCAGGCCCGGCGCGCGCTATTTCCACTCCATCCGCCTGCTGCAGCGGGTGAAGGAGTTGGCGCCGTCGATGTTCACCAAGTCCGGCATCATGGTGGGTCTCGGCGAGACGCGCGAGGAAGTGCTGCAGCTGATGGACGATTTACGCTCCGCCGACGTCGATTTCTTAACGATCGGCCAGTATCTCCAGCCCACGCGCAAGCACGCGGAGGTGAAGGAGTTCGTGACGCCGGACGCGTTCAAGGCCTACGAGAGCGTGGCGCGTTCGAAAGGCTTCCTGATGGTGTCGGCGAGCCCGCTCACGCGCTCGTCGTATCACGCCGGCGAGGACTTCGCGCGGCTGAGGGCGGCCCGGGTCGCGGCTTTGACAGCCTCTTAGTGAGTGTCCTTGTGTGTTGGGAAAGTTGTCATCCCGGCACGTGTTGCCGGGATCCATGTCTCAACTTGCGTCGACGCGCGCGGATAGATGGATCCCGGGGACAAGCCCCGGGATGACACTCAAAGACGCACACGACGAAGACAAGGGCCGCGGAATGAGCGACAGGATCGTCTACCGCTGCAGCAAGTGCGAGAAGGTGCACGAAGGCTTGCCGGCCATCGCCTACGATGCGCCGCTGCCGTATTACCAGTTGTCCGAGGACGATCGCACCGAGAACGCGGTGCTGACGGACGACCTGTGCGGCATTGCCGGCGAGCACTGGTTCGTGCGCGCGGTGCTGGAAGTGCCGGTGATCGGGCACGCCGAGAAGCTGGAATGGGGCGTGTGGGGCTCGCTCAGCGAAGAGAACTTCATGCTCTATCGCGACAGCTTCGAGGACGACGACCAGAGCAAGCTCGGGCCGATGTTCAGCTGGTTCTCGTCGCGGCTGCCGGACTATCCCGACACGGTGAACCTGAAATGCCGCATCGTGCCGCGCGACGGGCGGCAGCGGCCGCTGATCGAGTTCCACCCCGACGACGCGCACGCGCTGGCGCAAGACGTGCGCAACGGCATCAGCCTGGAGCGCGCCATCGGCTTCGTGGTGCCGGTGCTGCATAAGCACTAGCGGTGTGCTCAGCGCGCGAGCCCGACGCGATGGTTGGGGAAGCGCGGGGTCCAGGTGAGTGCGGCGCGGGTTCGCGCGTTGCGCACGCGGAACGAAGGAAAACGCGCAGGACCGCCGGCTTCGGGTGCTTGCGCACCGACGACGGCCGCGACGAAGCCGAACAGGTCGCGCCAGCGCACGGGCTCGTCGTCGGACACGATGAGACGTTGGCGCGACGGCCAGCGGGAAAGCGCAGCGACGGTGGCGTCTACCATGTCGGCGACGTGCACGAGGCTGACGTAGTCGTCGCCGGTCCCGGGCAATTTCAGCTTGCCGGCGCGGGCGCGCGAAAACCAGTCGTCGTCGAAACCGGTGCCGGGCCCGTAGAACAGCGCGCCGCGCAGGATCAGCCAGTCGAGCGGGCTGGCCGCGACCAGGTCTTCCATGGCGCGGGCAACGGCGATGGCGTCTCCGACGATGCCCGGCGGCGCGGCAACATAGGGCGTCGTCTCGTCGACCCACTGATCGCCGCTGCCGCAATGGACCATGGCGATGCTCTGCTGGATGACACGTGTGACGCCGGATGCGGCGCATGCCTCGAGGAAGATCGGCACGCCGTCGCGGCGCACGCGGTTGTTGGCCTCGGAGTCGCCGCCCTGCTTCGCGGGTGATGGCAGCGAGGTGGCGAGATTGATGGCGACGTCGCATCCCTCGAGGCCCGCGCGCAGCGAGGCGGGATCGAAGATATCGGCGGCGCGGACGTCGGCACCGCAGGCTGCAGCCGCCGTCGCGGAGGCCGGCGTGCGCACCAGGGCGCGCACGGAAAAGCCGGCGGCGGCGAGGCGCGGAACCAGATGGCGGCCGTAGACGCCGGTGGCGCCGAGCACGGCGATGGTGGAGGTCATGCGGGCAGGTCCTGCGATGGGCGGCGGCGGCACTTTAACGGAACGGGCGCGGAATGCATGGCCAGCCTGACACGTCCCGTGGTTTTTCGCCGCGACGGCGCGCGGGGCGCACGTTGCGTGCTAAGCTGGCGGGGCTGAAGAAGACCCTTGCCATGCCCTCGTTTCGCACCAACAAGCGCCTGCCATTCACGCCGCGCCAGATGTTCGATCTGGTGGCGGACGTGGAGCGCTATCCCCGCTTCCTGCCGCTGTGCGAGGATCTGGTCGTGCGCTCGCGCGAGGTGAAAGACGGCAAGGACGTGCTCGTGGCCGACATGACGGCAGGCTATCAGGCGATCCGGGAGACGTTCCGCAGCCGCGTCGTGCTCGATCCGGCGGCGCTGACCGTGGACGTGGAGGGCGTGCCCAATTCGCCGGGGCCGTTCAGCGCGATCGAGAACCGCTGGCGCTTCGAGCCGGCGCCGGACGGCTGCGAGGTCTCGTTCTTTATCGCCTACGAGTTCAAGTCGATGATGCTGCAGATGCTGGTCGGCGCCCTGTTCGAGCGCGCGTTCCGCCGCTACATGCGCGCCTTCGAGGAGCGGGCGGAAGAGATCTACGGCCGCACGGCCGCCGCCTCGGCAACGAGCTGAAGGGCGACTTCGACGCTCGCTTCTCTCACGCCTGAGCGGCCGATGTTCCCGAACCGGCATGCGCGATGCAGCGTCGGCCCGCCGCGGCGGGCGGCGGCGAGATGCACGAGGCCGACCGGCTTCTCCGCGCTGCCGCCGTCGGGCCCCGCTATGCCGGTGATTGAGACGGCGACGTCGGCATGCGAGTGCGCCAGCGCGCCGGCGGCCATGGCGCGGGCGACGGGCTCGCTGACGGCGCCGTGCTGGGCCAGCATCTCTTCCGGCACGTCGAGGAGCTCGCGCTTGGCCTCGTTGGAGTACGTGACGAAGCCGCGCTCGACCACGTCGGACGAGCCGGGGATGTCGGTGAAGAGGGCCGCGACGAGGCCGCCGGTGCAGCTCTCCGCGGTGGCGACGCGCAGGCGCCGGCTGCGGAGCTCGCTGAGCAGGGCGCGCGCTTTATCCGTGAGATCGGGTGTGAACATGCATAGGAGCCTAGCGGAACACGGCCGTCGCGGCCATGGCGGATCACCGGCGAGGCAGCTGCAGGAAGCGCAGGCCGTTGCCGTCGGCGTCCTTCACGTACATCTCGCGGTTGCCCCAGGTCTGGTCGGTGGGCGGCAGGTCGATGGCGATGCCGCGCGCCGCATACTCGCGATGCAGCGCATCGACGTCATCGACAATGAGGCTCGCCACGCCGCCGGCAACGCCGTCGCCGGAGAACGAGGACAGGTGCAGCACGACGTCGTCGCGCACGACGGTGAGATAGGCCGGATCGGTTTGTTGCGGATCGGGGCGATAGACCGAGGCCAGGCGGAAGCCGAGCTTGTCGCAGTAGAAGCGTTCCGCTGCCGTGCTGTCGGTGATGTGCAGGAGCGGAATGGCGCGCTTGAGCATGGGTCTCACCGGTCGGCGACGGCAGCGGCGAGCATAAACGAAACAGCGCGCACTCGATGGCGCGCGCTGCTGAATTTCGTTCGGGCTTGCGGCCTGTCAGGCGGCGATCAGCTTCTCGGCCTGGGTCAGCATGCCGTCGAGCGTGCTGCGGCTTTCGGGGCCCATGACGCGGATGGTGCGGGTCTGCGCCTCGCGCCACACGGGATAGCCCTGCTGGATGACAACTTCGCCCTTGGGCGTCAGATGCAGGCCGCGACCGCGGCGGCCGGCGGGCGGATCCATGGTGATGAGGCCGAGCGCGAGCAGGCGCTTCAGGTTGCGCGACAGGGTAGATTTCTCGATGTCGAGCGTGTGGCCGATCTCGACGGCGGTGATGCCGTCCTGCTGGGCGAGCTGGGTCAGCAGCGTGAACTGGCTGGCGGTGATGCCGAGCGGACGCATGGCATCGTCGTAGATGCGCGTGATGATGCGGCTGAGCTGCCGGATGCGCGTCGAAATGCATGTCGATGAGGTGGACTCAGCGATCTCGCTGACACTCACCGGCATGGAGCCGACGCCGTTCGTCATAATGTTCATGGGGCATCCCTTTCTGCCCAAGCGCTGGCATCGAGATGGCCCGATTCGGGTGGCAATGTCACGGCAGCGCTCCCCGCGCCGCGGCCCAAAGCAAGCAGAACTCTGTTGGCAGAGGGCATCCTGCCACGCGGTGTTACCGCAGGATCACGGTGGCGGTGGCCATGGCGGCGATGCCTTCGCGGCGGCCCGTGAAGCCGAGTCCCTCGGTGGTGGTGGCCTTCACGGCCACCCGGTCGCGGGCGAGGCCGAGCACCTCGGCGATGCGGGTGCACATGGCCTCGCGATGCGGAGAAATCTTGGGCGCCTCGCACAGAAGCGTGACATCGACATTGCCGATGCTGCCGTTGCGGGCGCGGACGCGGCGGGCGGCGTCCTCCAGAAACAGATGCGAGGCGGCGCCCTTCCACCGCGGGTCGGTGTTGGGGAACAGGGTGCCGATGTCGGCCTCGCCGATGGCGCCGAGCAGCGCGTCCGTCAGCGCGTGCAGGCCGACGTCGGCGTCGGAATGGCCGTCGAGCGCGTGCGTGTGGGGGATTTTGACGCCGCACAGCCAGACATGGTCGCCGGGTGTAAAGCGGTGCACGTCGAAGCCCTGCCCGGTGCGGACGTGCGGGGGAGACAGCATCTGTTCGGCCAAGGCCAGGTCCTCCGCCGTGGTGATCTTGCGGTTGGCATCGCTGCCGGGGACGAGCGCGACCGTCAGGTTCGCCCATTCGGCGACGGCGGCATCGTCGGTGAGGTCGCGCCGGCCGGCCGCGGCGGCGGCCTGATGTGCCTCGAGAATAGCGGCAAAGCGGAAGCCTTGGGGGGTCTGGGCGCGCCACAATCCCGTGCGATCGAGGGTGGCGGCAACGGTGTCCTCGGGGCCGGCGCGCTTCAGCGTATCGGCGAGCGGGACCGCGGCGAGGGCGCCGTCGGCCGTCTCGAGCCGCGCCAGCACGGCCGTGATCGTCGCAGGCGACACGAACGGGCGCACGCCGTCGTGGATAAGGACGCGGGCCGGCGATTTGGCCTTGAGCGCACTCAGGCCGTTGAGGACGGAGCCTTGCCGCGTCTCGTGCCCCGCGACTGTCGGCAACAGCTTGGGATGGGCGGGGGCGGCTGCCTCATAAAGGGCCCGATCGTCCGGATTGGTCACCGCCAGTACCCAATCAACCTGCGGATGGTGCAGGAAAATCCCGAGCGTGCGGGCCAGCACGGGGACGCCGCCGACAGGGGCGTACTGTTTGGGGACGTCGCCCCCCGCGCGATGCCCGCGTCCGGCGGCGACGATGAGGGCGGCAGTGGTCACGGGCGGTTCGATCCAAAGAAGTCTGATCCCATTAACGCCAGCATGCACGATGGGCAATCGGGCGGGAATGAATGTCCTTTGGGCTTGCGCCCGCGTTCGTGGCAGGCTAGCGTGCCTAAGACAAGAGCAGTTTTCTGAAGTGCCTAAAACATGAGCATATGCTCAACTGTTGTTCTTGGTCCTTGGCACGGGGCGCCGATTGCGGTCGGCCGCCACGTGCTGCGCAACCGCGTCTTGCTTGCGCCCATGTCGGGCGTCACCGACCTCGCCTTCCGCAATCTCGCCCACGACCTTGGTGCCGGGCTTGTCATCAGCGAAATGGTCGCCAGCGAGCACCTCGTGAAGGACCGCCATCACGCGCGCGACAAGGCCCGTGGCGGCGGCACACGACCCTTCGTCATACAACTTGCCGGCTGCGAGCCGCGCTGGATGGCTGAAGGGGCCCGTGTCGCGGAGGACCTGGGCGCCGACATCATCGACATCAATATGGGCTGCCCGGCACGGGAGGTGACAGGCAAGCAGTCGGGCTCCGCGCTGATGCGGGACCTCGATCACGCCCTGATATTGATCGACGCCACAGTCGGCGCCACCGCGCTGCCGGTGACGCTGAAAATGCGCCTCGGCTGGGACCACGACAGCCGCAACGCACCCGAGCTCGCCCGCCGCGCGGAAGCTTCCGGCATCCGCCTCGTCACGGTGCATGCGCGCACCCGCTGCCAGTTCTTCAAGGGCGCCGCCGACTGGCGCCTGGTGCGCGAGGTGAAGGAGGCGGTGCGCATTCCTGTCGTCATCAACGGCGATATTATCGATCCGCAGGCGGCGCTCACGGCCCTGAAGGACTCCGGTGCCGATGCCGTCATGGTCGGCCGCGGCGCCTACGGCGCGCCGTGGATGCCCAAGCGCATCGCCGACACGATCGAGACCGGCACCGATCCCGGCGATCCCGCCCTCGACACGCAGGCCGCCATCGCCGCCGCCCATCTCGACGCCATGCTGGAGCACGAGGGTCCCCGCGGCCTGCATGCCGCGCGCAAGCACATCGGCTGGTATCTGGCGCGCAGCGGCCGCAGCCCGGAAGAGATCAAGGCGTGGCGCCGGCAGCTTTGCACGCAGGAGAATGTGGCTTGCGTGCGCGCCGGCCTCGCCGCGTTCTACGAGCAAGCGCAGGAGGCCGCATGAACGCGGAACTTCCACGATCCGGCCTGCCGCCGGCGCGGCGTCACATCGAGTACGATCTGCTGCTCGCGACGCTGCCGCATCCCATCCTCGTGCTCGGCGACAACGAGCGCGTGCTTTACGCCAACAACGCGGCCGAGGCCTTCTTCTCGCTCGGCCAGGGCGTGTTGAAACGCCAGACCTTGCCCGACATCATTGCCTTCTCCAGTCCGCTGGCCGCGCTGGTGGGACAGGTGCGCACCACAGGTCAAACCGTCAACGAGTACGGCATCGAGGTGCACCTGCCGCGCGCCGGCACGCTGAAGCTCGTCGACGTGTTCGCCGGCCCGATGCCGGACCAGCCCTCGCTGATCGTGCTGATGCTGCAGCAGCGCACCATGGCGCAGATGATCGAGCGCCAGTTCACGCATCGCGCCGCCGCCCGCTCCATCTCCGGCATGGCCGGCGTGCTGGCGCACGAGATCAAGAACCCGCTGTCGGGCATCCGTGGCGCGGCGCAGTTGCTGGAGCCCGGCCTCAGGGACGAGGACCGCGCGCTGACCCAGCTCATCTGCACGGAGACGGACCGCATCCGCGATCTCGTCGACCGCATGGAGGTGTTCGGCGACGAGCGCCCGATGGGCACCGAGCCCGTCAACATCCATCAGGTGCTGGACCACGTGAAGCGGCTGGCGGAATCGGGTTTCGCCGACGGCACCAAGTTCACGGTGGAATATGATCCCTCGCTGCCGCCGCTGCCCGGCAACCGCGACAAGCTCATCCAGGCCTTCCTCAACCTGATCAAGAATGCGGCAGAAGCCATCGCCGAGCGCCCCGATCCCGGCCGCATCATCCTGCGCACGGCGTTCCGCCCGGGCGTGCGGCTGGCGGTGCGCGGCACCGGCGCCCGCGTCAGCCTGCCGTTGATGATCGAGATCGAGGACAACGGTCCCGGCGTGCCGGATGAGCTGAAGCCTCAGCTCTTCGATCCGTTCGTGACAACGAAGCGCACGGGAACCGGCCTCGGTCTTGCATTGGTTGCCAAGATCATTGGCGACCACGGCGGAGTGATCGAGTGCGAATCAGCCCCCAAGCGGACCGTCTTTCGCGTGCTGCTGCCGCTGCAGGACCGGGCTTCGCGGAACGGTTGAAGGAACGAGCTATGGCGGCGGGAACCATACTGATTGCCGACGACGACACCGCGATACGCACGGTGTTGAACCAGGCGCTGGCGCGTGCCGGCTACGCGCCACGCGCGACGGGCAATGCGGCCACGCTGTGGCGCTGGGTGTCGCAGGGCGAGGGCGATGTCGTCATCACCGACGTCGTCATGCCCGACGAGAACGCCTTCGACCTCATTCCGCGCATCAAGAAGCTGCGCCCCGAGCTGCCCATCATCGTCATGAGCGCACAGAACACGCTGATGACGGCGCTGTCGGCCGCCGAGAAGGGCGCCTTCGAGTATCTGCCCAAGCCCTTCGACCTCAACGAGCTCGTCAGCGTGGTCGGCCGCGCGCTCGCCGAGCCCGGCCGGCGCAAAGAGCGGCCGGCGGCCGAACCGGATGCCGAGGAGCTGCCGTTGATCGGCCGCTCGGCGCCGATGCAGGAGATCTACCGCTCGCTGGCGCGCCTCACGCGCACCGATCTCACCGTCATGATCAACGGCGAGTCCGGCACCGGCAAGGAGCTGGTCGCGCGCGTGCTGCACGACTACTCCAACCGCCGCAAAGGCCCGTTCGTGGCCATCAATATGGCGGCGATCCCGCGCGAGCTGATCGAGAGCGAGCTGTTCGGGCATGAGAAGGGCGCCTTCACCGGCGCGCAGTCGCGCACCGAGGGCCGCTTCCAGCAGGCCGAGGGCGGCACGCTGTTTCTCGACGAGATCGGCGACATGCCGATGGAGGCGCAGACGCGCCTGCTGCGCGTGCTGCAGCAGGGCGAGTACACGACCATCGGTGGCCGCACGCCGATCAAGACCGACGTGCGCATCATTGCCGCGACCCACCGCGAGCTGAAGGCGCAGATCCAGCAGGGCCTGTTCCGCGAGGATCTGTTCTATCGCCTCAACGTCGTGCCGTTGCGCATCCCGCCGCTGCGCGAGCGCCTGGAGGACATCGGCGATCTCGTGCGCCACTTCCTGCGCCAGGCGGCGAAGGCGGGCCTCGGGCAAAAATCCATCGAGACCGCGGCGATCGAGCGCGCCAAGCGCTACCACTGGCCGGGCAACGTGCGCGAGCTGGAGAACGTCATCCGCCGCCTGGCCGCCCTGCACCCGGAAGAGGTGCTGACGGCTGCCATGATGGATACGGAGCTGGCCGAGGCCGCGCCGCCGCCGCCCGCCGACGATGGCAGCACGCCGCGCGAGCTGTCCGAGATGGTGGAGCGCTATCTCGCCGGACACTTCGCCGGCTACGGCCGCGAGCTGCCGCCGCCGGGTCTCTACGACCGGGTGCTGCAGCATGTGGAGCGGCCGCTGCTGATGGCGGCGCTGGCGGCAACGCGCGGCAACCAGATCCGGGCCGCGGTCCTGCTCGGACTCAACCGCAACACGCTGCGCAAGAAGATCCGTGACCTGGACATCCAGGTTTTCCGGACGCCCGCCAGCGGCTGACCCCGGCGAAAGGGCGCATTCGGACGGGCAATCCCCTGCCGTGCGCTGTCCACCGCTTGACGGCGCGTGGCAGGCTGGCTAAGCCACATTGTCGCGAAAATGCCACACTCCACCGCCATGTGGAGGCCTGCTTTGTTGCATGAAAGCCGCGAACCGGTGTCAGCACACGACACACTAGCTCGAGCGAAAGCCGCCGCCGCGTCCACCTCGGCGCGGCTCGGCGCTGGCGCGTCCAAGGCCACCGGCGCGGTCACAGGCTGGCTTGCCAGCAAGGCGCCCGGGTTCGACGGGGGCACGCCCGACCTTCCCGGCACCAGCGACCGGGCGTTCTGGGTCGGCCTGGTGGTGGTCGGGCTGTCGATCGCCTCGGGCCTGGCGACCTACCTCATCATCACCGGGCTGACGCCGATCGTGCCCCGCAACGAGGTCGTGCTGGCGGCGCTGGCGGTCAACGTCGTGATGATCGTGGCGATGATCTCGGTGATCGCGCTGCACATCTTCGGGCTGCGGCGGGCCTGGAAGCGCCGGGTGGCCGGCGCGCGCCTGCATACGCGCATCGTCGGGCTGTTCAGCATCATCGCCGCGCTGCCGGCGCTGCTGCTCGCCATTGCCGCCACCACCACCTTCTCGCGCGCGCTCGACAGCTGGTTCAACCAGCAGACGATGGCCATCGTCCAGAACTCGCTGCAGGTCGGCAACGCCTACCTGCTGGAGCACGGACAGGTGATCCGCACCGACATCGTCAACATGGCGCGCGATCTGGACGATGCGGCCGACTTCGTCGGCGGCGATCAGGCCAAGCTGCGCGAGCTCATGATCGGGCAGGCGGCCCTGCGCGACCTGCCGGCGGCCTACATCATCGATCACAAGGGCACCGTGAAGCTCGCGGTGCTGGAGGACGATCGCATCCCCTACATCGTGCCGCCCGAGCGTCTGATCCACGCCGCGGAAGCGGGACAGGTGCCGCTGCTGCTGCCCCTGAAGCTGCAGGCGCTCGACCAGGAGAACATTCCCTACGACCTGCTGCCGTCGCATCTGGTGCGCGACGCCCAGCGCGGCCGGGTGGCAGCCGTCACCAAGCTCGCGAAGTATCCCGACTCCTACCTCTACGTGGCGCGCGGCGTGGAGCCGCGCGTCGTCGGCCACCTGCGCCAGACGCAGGAGGGCGTCGCCGCCTATCAGGAGCTGCGCCGCGCCCGCGGCGGCCTGCAGCTGGCGCACGGCCTGCTCTACTTCATGATCTCGCTGACGGCTTTGTGTGCGGCCATCTGGGTCGGCCTGTGGTTCGCCGGCCTGTTCGTGGCCCCGATCCGCCGCCTCATCGATGCCGCCCAGGACGTCGCGCGCGGCAACCTGAAAGTGGAGCTGCCGGAGCGGCGCGGCGAGGGCGACCTGCGCCGGCTGTCCGCCAACTTCAACACCATGACGCGCGAGCTGGAGCGCCAGCGCACCGAACTCGTCGACGCCAACAGCCAGCTCACCGAGCGCCGCCGGTTCATGGAGGCCGTCCTCTCGGGCGTATCCGCCGGCGTCATCGGCCTCGACCGCGAGGACCGCATCACGCTCGTCAGCCGCTCCGCCGAGCAGTTGCTGGGGGTCGCGGCCGACACCCTGATCGGCAAGGATCTGGCAACGGCCGTTCCGGAGTTCGCGCTGATCCTCAAGGATTCCACCAAGAGCCGGCGCCAGGATCAGGTCACGCTGGTGATCGGGGGCGATGAGCGCAACTTCGCCGTGCGCCTGACGGAACAGGCACCCGACAACGCCGACTACGGCTCGGTGCTGACCTTCGACGACGTCACCGAGCTCGTCTCCGCGCAGCGCACCTCGGCCTGGGCGGACGTCGCGCGCCGCATCGCGCACGAGATCAAGAATCCGCTGACACCCATACAACTCTCGGCCGAGCGCCTGCGCCGCAAGTACTCCAGCGCCATCACCGACGACCGCGAGACCTTCGACCGCTGCACCGACACCATCATCCGCCAGGTGGGCGACGTCACGCGCATGGTCGACGAGTTCTCCGCCTTCGCGCGCTCGCCCAAGCCGCAGATGGAGGAGCAGGATCTGCGCGAGATCGTGCGCGCCGCCGTGCTCGACCGGCAGATGGCCGGTGCCGACATCGCCTTCGACACGCGCCTGCCGAAAGAGCCGATCATCGTCTCCTGCGACCGCCGTTTGATCTCGCAAGCCATCGCCAACCTGGTGAAGAACGCGCAGGAAGCGATCCAGTCCTACGCGGAAAGCAGCAGCGTCGAGCCCGGTTTTGCCGGCCGCATCGAGACGGTGCTGCGCCGCAACGGCGACCGCGCCGACATCGAGGTGATCGACAACGGTCCAGGTCTTCCCAAGCAGAGAAGCCGCCTGCTCGAGCCCTACGTCACCACCAAGGGCAACAAGGGCACCGGCCTCGGCCTCGCCATCGTCCAGAAGAGCGTGGAGCAGCACAACGGCATCCTCTCGCTGGAGGATGCGCCGCCCGGACCCGGCCGCACGCACGGCGCGCTGATCCGCATCAGCCTTCCCTTGAGCACGCGCGCTGGCCGCGCGGTTTCCGATCAACCTGCACCCGCCGCAGCCGGCGGTGGCTACTGAGCTGGCGTACGAGAAGAGGAGCAAATCATGGCTTCCGACATCCTGGTCGTCGACGACGAGGCCGACATCCGCGAGATGGTGGCAGGTTTCCTGCAGGACGATGGGCACCGCACCCGGCTTGCCCGCGACTCCGACGAGGCGCTGCGCGCCATCGAGGAGCGCCGCCCGCACCTGGTCATCCTCGACATCTGGCTGCAGGGCAGCCGGCTCGACGGGTTGGAGGTGCTCAACATCACCAAGAAGGCGCACCCGGATCTGCCGGTGGTGATCATCTCCGGCCACGGCAACATCGAGACGGCCGTCACCGCCATCAAGCGCGGCGCCTACGATTACATCGAGAAACCGTTCAAGGCCGACCGGCTGATGCTGGTGACGCAACGCGCGCTGGAAGCGGCCAAGCTGCAGCGTGAGGTGCGCTCCCTGCGCGAGCGCTCCGTCGTCAGCTTCGATATGATCGGCAACTCGGCGGCCATCAACCACCTGCGCGCCTCCATCGACCGCGTGGCGCCCACCAACAGCCGCGTGCTCATCCGCGGCTCGTCGGGCTCCGGCAAGGAGCTGTGCGCGCGCGTCATGCATGACAAGTCGCTGCGCAAGGACGGTCCTTTTGTTGTCCTCAACGCCGCCTCCATGGCGCCCGATCGCGTCGAGGAGGAGCTGTTCGGCACCGAGGATCACGCCGGCCCGCGCAAGGTCGGCGCTCTCGAGGAAGCGCACGGCGGCACCCTCTACATCGACGAGGTCGCCGACATGCCGATCGAGACGCAGGGCAAGGTGCTGCGCGTGCTCGTCGAGCAGAAGTTCCAGCGCGTCGGCGGCGGGCCCAAGGTGGCCGTCGACGTCCGCATCATCTCCTCCACCAGCCGCGACCTGGAGCGCGACATGGCCGAGGGCCGCTTCCGCGAGGATCTGTTCCACCGCCTCAACGTGGTGCCGCTGCGCGTGCCCGGCCTCGCCGAGCGTCGTGACGACATTCCACAGCTCATCAACTTTTTCGTCGGCCACGTCGCGCAGTCGTCCGGTTTGGCGCCGCGCAAGATCGGCGAGGACGCCATCGCCGTGCTGCAGGCGCACGACTGGCCTGGCAACGTGCGCGAGCTCAGGAACAACATCGAACGGCTGCTGATCCTTTCGGGCGGCGATCCCGACGCCATCATCACCGCCAACATGCTGCCCGAGGAGATCGGCTCCAACGTACCGCTGCCCGTCAACGGCGGCGCCGAGCACCTGATGTCGCTGCCTCTGCGCGAGGCGCGCGAGATCTTCGAGCGCGAGTATCTGCTCGCCCAGATCAACCGCTTCGGCGGCAACATCTCGCGCACCGCGGAGTTCGTCGGCATGGAGCGCTCGGCGCTGCACCGCAAGCTGCGTGCGCTCGGCGTCAGCTCGCAGGAGCGCAGCGGCGAAGCGCGGCCGCCGGCGGCGTGATCGAAACGAAAGCAACAGCACGATGACACGGGTCGTCTACGTCAACGGGCGATACCTGCCCTATGCCCACGCGAGCGTGCACGCGGAGGACCGCGGCTTCCAGTTCGCCGACGCCGTCTACGAGGTGTGCGAGGTGATGGGCGGCCGCCTGGTCGACGAGACGCGCCACATCGAGCGCCTCGGCCGCTCGCTCACGGAGCTGCGCATCCCGCAGCCGATGGCGGCGGCCTCTCTGGCACGCGTCATGCGCGAGACCATCCGGCGCAATCGCGTGGGCGACGGCATCGTCTACCTGCAGGTGTCGCGCGGTGCCGGTCCGCGCGACTTCCTGTTTCCGTCCGCCGCCGTATCGCCGACGGTCGTATGCTTGGCGCGCAGCGTGTCGCCGTCCAAGCTCGAGGCGGCTGCCGAAGCCGGCATCGCCATCAAGACCATGCCTGACACGCGCTGGGCCCGTTGCGACATCAAGACCGTCATGCTGCTGCCCGCGGCGCTCGCCAAGGAGGCCGCGCGCGCAGACGAGGCCAAGGAAGCCTGGTTCGTCGACCGTGACGGTTACGTGACGGAAGGTGCCTCCTCCAATGCCTGGATCATCGATCGCGAGGGCCGCCTCGTCACCCGCCAGGTGTCGCCGGCGATCCTGCGCGGCGTCACCCGCACCACGCTGATCGACCTCCTCAAGCGCCACGCCATCGAGTTCGTGGAGCGCCCCTTTACCGTCGAGGAAGCCAAGACGGCCCGAGAGGCCTTCATCACCTCGGCCACCAACCTCGTCATGCCGGTGGTGCGCATCGACGGGCAGCCGATCGGCAACGGCGCGCCCGGCCTCATGACACAAAGGCTGCGTTCGGACTTTCACGATGCGGCCGAGATCGCCAAACCCTAGTCAACGCAGGGGCTTTGGACACCTGCGCCACCAAAACCGCTTGTGCCCAAGCTTCCGAACCTGCAAAACTGAGCCTTGTCGGGAGGGTGGGCAAACCACCCGTGTAGAAAACGGAACATAACAATGGCCGAAAAAGCCCAAAGCTTGCAGGACACGTTTCTCAATCATGTCCGCAAGAACAAGACGCCGCTGACCATCTTTCTGATCAACGGCGTCAAGCTGCAGGGGATCGTGACGTGGTTCGACAATTTTTGCGTGCTGCTTCGTCGTGATGGGCACTCGCAATTGGTCTACAAGCACGCCATATCCACCATCATGCCGGGGCAGCCCGTGCATCTGATGGACACCGACCCGGCTGAAGGCCCGCCAACATAAGCCGCACGACACCGCCGTCTGAAACCAAGACCCGCAAGCGGCGCGCTCCCATCGAGCGCCGGCCGCCGCCGACGCGCGCCATCGTGCTGGTGCCTGAGCGCGCGGCCGCGCGGCGCGCTCGCGTGCAAGGTCCGGGCAACGGCCGCGTCCATGCCACCTCGCATTCCACCGATGACCGGCTGGTGGAGGCCGTGGGTCTCGCGCGCGCCATCAACCTCGATGTGGCAGCGGCTCAGATCGTGCCGCTCTCCACGCCGCGTCCGGCTACGCTGTTCGGTTCTGGCAAGGTGACCGAGCTCGCGAGCTTGATCGAGGACAAGGATGCCGGGCTCGTCATCGTCGATCACGCACTGAGCCCGGTGCAGCAGCGCAATCTCGAGAAGGCGTGGAACTGCAAGGTGCTCGATCGCACTGGCCTGATCTTGGAAATCTTCGGTGAGCGGGCGCTGACGCGGGAAGGCCGCTTGCAGGTGGAGCTGGCGCACCTGACCTACCAGAAGAGCCGCCTCGTGCGCACGTGGACCCACTTGGAGCGCCAGCGCGGCGGCTTCGGCTTCCTCGGCGGTCCGGGCGAGGCGCAGATCGAAACCGACCGGCGCCTGATCGACGAGCGCATCACGGCCATCCGCCGCGAGCTCGACGTGGTGGTGAAGACGCGCGGATTGCAGCGTGTGCGCAGGAAGCGCGCGCCCTATCCCGTCGTCGCCATCGTCGGCTACACCAACGCCGGCAAGTCCACGCTGTTCAACCGGCTGACCGGCGCATCCGTGTCCGCCAAGGATCAGGTGTTCCAGACGCTCGATCCGACCGTGCGTGAGTTGAAGCTGCCGAGCGGCCGCCGGGTGATGCTGTCCGATACCGTCGGCTTCATCTCCGACCTGCCGACGACGCTGGTCGCCGCCTTCCGCGCCACGCTGGAAGAAGTCGTGGAGGCCGATCTCGTCCTGCATGTGCGCGACATCAGCCATCCCGAGACGGAGGCGCAGCGCCATGACGTCGAGACGCTCTTGGAAAGTCTCGGCGTGCCGGCGGCGTCTACCGTCATCGAAGCCTGGAACAAGGCTGACCGGCTCGATCCCGCGCAGCGGCGCGAGATCGAAAGCGCAATGGCCCGGCATGAACGCCAGCCGGTGCTGGTGTCGGCGGTCAGCGGCGAGGGACTGGACAACTTGCGCGGTCGCATCGACCGCGAGCTCGGCGCCAAGGACGAGATCTTCAGTCTCGTGCTGTCACCCGCGGACGGCCGCCTCCTGAGCTGGCTGCACGCGCATGCCGATGTGCTTCAAGAGCAGGCCGACGAGGCGGGCCGCGTGACGGCGCACTTCCGTATCGATCCAGCCAATCGCGGCAAGCTCGAGGGCCAGCTCAAGCGCGCGGGGCGCCCAAACGCCGCCCGGGCTGCCCTCACGTGAGAGGACAGCCCGGGGGTTGCGCGGCCGTTGGTGGGAGAGCCGACGTTTAGCGCGGTGGCGGACCGGAGATGGCGGCCTGGGATACGAGCCCCCCGCCGACGATGCCGCTCCCGGGGAGGACGAGAGAGGCACCGAGCAGAGCGCACGCGAGCACGAAACAGAAAAAGGCACCCTGTTTCGCCAGGTTCCAGAACCTTCCGTTCAACTGTTCTGCCGAGAACAAGTCCATGACCGAGGTCCACCGATTAGCTTTCCAATGTATAATTCGGAAAGCATAGCGGGTCCAATTCTCTATTAGAACGTACTTAACCTTAGAGTTTGAATACAACTCGCCATATGCCAAAGCGGATCAGCGATTAATACTCTGGTAATATTTCAAGACCCGGAACGGACCTCGGATAGTGTCTTGCGCGGCGACAGGGCTTCCGGATCCAATTTCAGCTCGATGATCGAGGGCGCTCCGCACTCCAGAGCGGCCCGGAACGCCGGTGCGAAATCCTTGCCGTCCTCCACCGTGAAGCCCTCGCCGCCGAAGCTGCGCGCGAAGGCCGCGAAGTCCGGATTGACCAGCGTGGTGCCGATGACGCGCCCGGGATACTCACGCTCCTGGTGCATGCGGATGGTGCCGTAAATGCCGTTGTTGGCGACGATGGTGACGATCGGCAACGCGTACTGCACGGCGGTGGCGAACTCCTGCGACGTCATCAGGAAGCAGCCGTCGCCCTGGATGTTCACGACCGGCCGGGTCGGATATGCAAGTTTTGCTGCTACCGCTGCTGGCAACCCGTAGCCCATCGACCCCGACGTCGGCGCCACCTGCGTGCGATAGCCCTTGTACTCGAAGTAGCGGTGCACGAAGGCCGCGTAGTTTCCCGCACCATTCGTCACGATGCCGTCCTCGGGCAGCATGCGCGAGACGGTGCGCACCACCTCGGCCAGCTTGACGGCGCCGGGCAGCACGCGCGGCTCGAGCGTCCTCTCGTAGGCCGCACGCAGCTCCGCGCGCAACCCCGACCAGGGTTTGGCCGGCGGGGCCTCCATCGTCGTCAGCGCGGCCGCGAATGCGCCGGCGGTCGACGCGATGGCCGCATCCGCGCGGTACACCGAACCGAGTTCGTCGGGCGAAGGGTGCACGTGAATGAGGAACTGTTTGGGATTTGGCACGTCGAGCAGCGTGTACTGGCTGGTGGTCATCTCGCCGAGACGTGCACCGACCACCAAAAGGACATCCGCGTCCTTGACGGCTGCAGCGAGCCTGGCATCGATGCCGATGCCGACGCAGCCGGCGTGACAGGGATGCCGGTTGTCGAAGTAGTCCTGATAGCGGAATGCCGGCGCCACCGGCAGATCGAAGCGCGCCGCAAAGGCCTGCACGGTGTCCTGGATGTCGCGGCTCCAACCCGGCCCGCCGACGATCATCAGCGGGCGTTTGGCATTGACGAGCTTGTCGCGCACCAGCGCGATATCGGAGGGCGCGGGATGAGGTGCCGCAACACTGGCGGGCTTGGCGTCGACCGTCTCGCACGCTGCCGACAGCATGTCCTCCGGCAAGCCGAGCACCACGGGGCCGGGACGGCCCGAGCTCGCAACATGAAACGCGCGGCTGACATACTCGGGGATACGCTCGGTCTGCCGGATCACGGCCGCCCACTTTACGAACGAGGAGAACAGGCGCTTCACCTCGATCTCCTGGAATGCCTCGCGGTCCTCATGGCCGAGCGCGGGCATGCCGACGAACAGCACCATCGGCGTGGAATCCTGCTGCGCCACGTGCAGGCCGCTCATGGCATTGGCCGCGCCGGGGCCGCGCGTCACGAAGCACACGCCGGGCTGCCCGGTCATCTTGCCCCAGGCTTCCGCCATCATGGAGGCGCCACCCTCCTGGCGGCAGATGATGGTGCGGATGCGGTTTGAATCGTGCAGGCCGTCGAGCGCGGCAAGGAAGCTTTCGCCGGGCACGGTAAAGGCCGTGCTGGCGCCCTGCGCTTCAAGTTGGTCGATGAGGATCTTGCCGCCGTGACGCATTCCGCTCTCCTGCCGGTCGCGCATTTGCGCGCTCCGGCTGCCTGTTTAATTCGAGCGGCGCGCGGGCGCGAGCCCCAAATGGGCGCACCAGATGCGCAATCTGGCAGAAGGGAAAATCAGGTATCGAGGACGATGTCGAAGCTGCCTTTGAGAGCGCCGGCCTCCAGGTCGTCGCCCGGGTCGAGACGCACGATCAGGCTGTCGCGGGCCTGCCGGTCGCGGATGCGCCGCAACACGCCGTCGGTCTCGTTTTGCGGCTCGCCGGCCACGTACATTTGCGTGGTCAGCCGGCCCGTTCCAGGTGCACTGACCTTGAAATGGATGTGCGGCGTGCGGCCCGGGTAGGGCACCGGCCTGATGGTCCGGAACGCGTAGCGGCCGTCGCCATCGACCTGGACGCGGCCGTAGCCCTGGAACGCCGTATCGCGCCGCCGCTGTCCGTTGTCGCCGGGATGGTCGTAGATGCCGTTGGCATCGCACTGCCAGATCTCGACGGTGGCGCCCTTCACGAGGTTGCCCCTGCGGTCGCGAACGCGGCCCGACACATGCGTGATCTTGCCGAGCGCCTGGGCGGCCTGCCCGCGCACGCGCACGAGATCGCCATCCATGTCTGCCGGAAACTTCACCGGGTAGAACGGCCCTTCCGTCTGCCCGGGCGTGACCACGAGCGGCGTTTGCGCCAGCACCAGGCGCGGCGCCGCAAGAAGGGCACCGGCGCCCATCAGCATCTGGCGTCTGACAATGTTCATGATCGAACCTCACGCTCCGTCGTCGCTTGGACCACGGACTAAGATTTGCCGGAGACCGCGGCGCCGATCACGTGAAGGAAATGCAATGTCCGATCATATCTGCGCGAGGTCGCGTGACCGGCGTATTATTCGGCCTCGATCAAGCGCTCGAGCAGCCTCAGGCCGTAGAATCCGCCCGCCACGATGGCGCCGAACGTCAGGAACGACCCGACCGCCAGCGTCGACACGCCCGTGACGGCCTGTCCGACCGTACAGCCGAGCGCCATCACGCCGCCGATGCCCATCAGCGCCGCGCCGGCGAGGTTGCGCAGCGTGTCGCCGGTGTCGGAGAAGGTCACGAGCTTGAAGCGTCCCATCGACAGGGCGGCGGCAAACGCGCCGATGAGCGCGCCGAACACGCTCGTCACACCGAAACCCGGCGCGGGCGTGGCCGTGTACAGCGACAGCCACTGCAGCGTCTCGCCGATGGGGCGGATGTAGGTGAGCGAGATCGGCTGCACCGGTCGTGCCGCCATCTCGTCGTAGGCCAGGCCGGTCAGCGCCCATCCCGCGACCACCGTGAGGCCGACGCCGACACCCGATGCGATGTGCACGGGCGACGCCCGAAAGCGCGTATCCACAAAGCAGAAGGCGAGCGCCGCGGCCGCCACGAGCAGCGTCATGACGAGCGCCGCCGAGCCGCGCGCCATCCCGGTCAGCAGGCTCAACCTGTCGCCCAGACCTTGCGTCGGCGCCCGCGCGGAAAGGCTCGTGGCCTGCTCGAGCGTGGCGCGCACGGGCGCCAGCACGCCCGCAATCGTCATGAAGGCGACGACGCCCAGCACGGTCAGCGTCAGCAGTGAGCGCAGGTCGCCGCCGCCGGCGCGGGCGAGGTTGCGGCTTGGGCAGCCGCCGGCCAGCACCATGCCGATCCCGAAGATGAAACCGCCGGCCAGATAGCCGACCCAGTTCAGGGTCGGCACCAGGTACATGGCCTTGTCGAGCTCGACCACGCCGGCGGCGCGCAACAGTTGCGTCCCGATCAGGGCCACGGTCGCCGCCAGCACCCAGGCACGGAAGCGGCGGTAGTCGTTGAAGTTGTGGATGTCGGCCAGCCCGCCCATGGCGCAATAGTTGGTCCGGTAGACGATGGCGCCGAACAGGAATCCGATCACCAGGCCGCCGAGACCCACAAACAGCGCTGCGTTGCTGGCTGCAAACTCACGTAGCATTTTTCGTTGATCGCCGGGATCGCAGGATGGAATTTAGGCCAGGAGCTTGCCATATAGACATTTCGCTCCGGGACGCACAGCGAAAGTGCATGTCCGTTGTCCACAGGACAGGGCGCAGCAGGGCTCGCAGCCTCAGGCCCGCAAGAATCGGGATACTGATCCGGCATGGACAAGCCCGCCCCCAACACTGCTCCGCGGTTCATACATCTCAAGGTGCATTCGGCCTATTCGTTGCTGGAAGGCGCCATCACGATTCCCAAGCTGGCGAAGCTGGCGGTCGCCAACGCCTTTCCCGCGCTAGGCCTTACCGATACGGGCAACCTTTTCGGCGCACTCGAATTCTCGGACAAGGTTGCCGGCGCCGGCGTGCAGCCCATCGTCGGCTGCACCCTGCTGGTCGATTTCGGGGATCGCGGCCAGAGCAACGGCGCGCGCGCCATGCCTGGACCGTCGCGCACGGAGCCCCCCGGATCAATCGCGTTGCTGGCGATGAACGACGCCGGCTACCAGAACCTGATGAAGCTTGCCTCGTGCGCGCATTTCGACGCGTCCGAGGACCAGCCGCCGCACATCGAGATCGAGCGGCTGGCAACCTACGGCAGCGGCCTGATCGTGCTGACCGGCGGTCCCGACGGCCCCATCGACCGGGCCTTGCGTGAAAACCAGGTCGATCTCGCCCGCGCGCGCCTGCTCGCGCTGCAGAAGATCTTCGGCGACCGCCTCTACGTCGAGCTCCAGCGGCACGGCCTCAAGCACGAGATCGAGACCGAGCCTGCGCTCCTCGACCTGTCCTACAAGAGCGCATTGCCGATCGTCGCCACCAACGAGGTCTACTTCGCCTCGCCTGACGACTACGAGGCGCACGACGCCCTGCTGTGCATTGCTGGCGGCACCTATGTTGTGGAAGACAACCGCCGCCGCCTGTCGCGCGAGCATTTCTTCAAGACGGCCGATGAGATGGCCGCTCTGTTCGCCGACCTGCCCGAGGCGCTCGCCAACACGGTGGAGATCGCCCAGCGCTGCGCCTTCCGCCCGAAGGGCCGAAAGCCGATCCTGCCGCGCTTCGTGCAAACGTCGGCCGGCGCCAGCGAAGCCCAACTGCTCGCGCTGGAAACGGAAGAGTTGAGCAAGCAGGCGCATGCCGGGCTCAAGGAGCGGCTTGCCGTCACCGAGCTGGCACCGGGATTCACGGCTGCCGACTATGCGCAGCGGCTGGACTTCGAGATACAAGTCATCTCGAAGATGAAATTCCCCGGCTACTTCCTGATCGTGGCCGACTTCATCAAGTGGTCGAAGGCGAGCGGTATCCCGGTCGGGCCGGGCCGCGGCTCGGGCGCCGGGTCTGTCGTCGCCTGGGCGCTCACCATCACCGACCTCGACCCGCTGCGCTTCGGCCTGCTGTTCGAGCGCTTCCTGAACCCGGAACGCGTGTCGATGCCGGACTTCGACATCGACTTCTGCCAGGACCGGCGGGACGAGGTGATCCGCTACGTCCAGCAGAAGTACGGCGCCGACCGCGTTGCGCAGATCATCACGCACGGCAAGCTGCAGGCGCGTGCCGTGCTGCGCGACGTCGGCCGCGTGCTGCAGATGCCCTACGGCCAGGTCGACAAGCTGTGCAAGCTGGTGCCGAACAACCCGGCCAATCCTGTCACGCTGCCGCAGGCCATCGAGGGTGAGCCGAAACTGCAGGAGGCCCGCGACAGCGATCCCATGGTCGCGCGGCTGCTCGAGATCGCCCAGAAGCTCGAAGGCCTTTACCGCCACGCCTCCACGCACGCCGCCGGCATGGTGATCGGCGACCGCCCGCTCGACGAATTGGTGCCGCTCTACCGCGATCCGAAGTCGAGCTTCCCGATCACGCAGTTCAACTGGAAGCTGGTCGAAGCCGCGGGCCTGGTGAAGTTCGACTTCCTCGGCCTCAAGACGCTCACCGTCCTGCAAAAGGCCGTACAACTTATCAAGGGCGGACGCGGCATCGAGATCGACCTCGCCAAGCTGCCGCTCGACGACACCAAAAGCTACGAGCTGCTGGCGCGCGCCGACACGGCTGGCGTGTTCCAGCTCGAAGGCACGGGCATGCGCGAAAGCCTGAAGCGGCTGAAGCCCGACCGCTTCGAGGACATCATCGCCATGGTGGCGCTCTACCGCCCCGGCCCGATGGACAACATCCCGACCTACATCAATCGCAAGCACGGCGAAGAGCCGATCGACTTCCCGCACCCGATGCTGGAGCCGATCCTGAAGGAGACCTACGGCGTCATCATCTACCAGGAGCAGGTGATGCAGATTGCCCAGGTGATGGCGGGCTACTCGCTCGGCGAAGCCGACCTGTTGCGCCGCGCGATGGGCAAGAAAGACAAGAAAGAGATGGCGGCGCAGCAGGCGCGTTTCGTCGAGGGCGCCAAGAAGAACGGCGTCAAGACGTCCCATGCGGTCGAGATCTTCGAGCTGGTCGACAAGTTCGCCGGCTACGGCTTCAATAAGAGCCACGCGGCCGCCTACGCGCTCGTCAGCTACCACACCGCCTACCTGAAGGCGAACTATCGCGAGGAGTTCCTGGCCGCGTCGATGACGCTCGACATGGGCAACACCGACAAGCTCTCCATGTTCGCCGCGGAAGCGAAGAAATCCGGTATCGCCATCCTGCCGCCGTGCGTCAACGCCTCCGACATCGACTTCCTTGCCGGCACCAACGCCATTCGTTACTCGCTGGCGGCGCTCAAGAACATCGGCACCCAGGCCGTTGAAAGCCTCGTCACCGAACGCAGCGCCAAGGGTCCATTCAAAAATCTGTCTGACTTCGCTGCACGCTTGAACACCAAGGTGCTCAACAAGCGCGCGCTGGAGACGCTGGCTGCCGCCGGCGCGCTGGACGGCCTGGAGCCCAATCGCGCGCTGGTGCACGGCAACGTCGACCTGATGATGACGGAAGCCGGCAACAAGGCCGACGACGAGCACACAGGCCAGGGCAGTCTGCTCGGCGGCATGATGCAGCAGGCTTCATCCTCGGTCGTGCTGAAGCTGCGGCCTTTGAAGCCCTGGAATGCCATCGAGCGCTTGCAGCACGAGTTCGAGGCGGTCGGATTTTTCCTGTCCGGACATCCGCTCGACGCTTACGCATCGGCGCTACAGAAGCTCGGCACGGTCAGCTACGCGGAGATGGAAGCGCGCGCGGAGCGCGGCGTGGTCGCCGGCCGGCTCGCCGGCGTTGTCGTCTCCGCACGCGAGCGCCGCTCGCAGAAGGGCAACAAGTTCGCCTTCGCCATGTTCTCCGAGCCCACCGGGCAGTTCGAGGCCATCATCTTCTCCGAGGCGCTGGCGCAGAGCCGGCATCTTCTGGAGGCCGGGACGACCGTTCTCATCAACGTGGAAGGCGAGCGCGGCGAGGGCGACACGCTCAAGCTGCGCGCGCAGTCCATCGAGTCCCTGGATGCGGCCGCCGAGAACATCCAGAAGGGCGTCAAGGTCATGCTCGATGGGCGCATCCTCAATGGCGCGCGTGGTGCCATCGACGACCTGCGTCAGCTTCTCAAGCCGGGCGGCAAGAGCACAGTATGTTTCGGCATCGCGCTGAGCGACGCGGGCCGTGAACTGGAAATCGCGCTGCCGGGCCGCTTCGAGGTTTCGCCGGCGCAGAAGAGCGCGCTGCAAACCGTTCCCGGCGTGCTCGAGATCATCGATCTTTAGCGACCTCAGGCTTTTCATCGGCCTTGGCCTCGTCCCACAGGCGGTCCATCTCGGCGAGCGTCGACTGCGCGGGGGTCCGTCCCTGCGCGGCGAGCTTGCGTTCCACGGCCTGGAACCGGCGCACGAACTTCTGGTTCGCCGCGCGCAAGGCCGCCTCGGGATCGAGCTTCAGGTGGCGGGCGACGTTGGCCACCACAAACAGCAGGTCTCCGAACTCCTCCGCAATCGCGTCCTTCGCGGGCGTGTCGCTCTTGAGTTCCTGCTCGAGCTCGGCAAGCTCCTCCTTGAGCTTGTCCAGCACCGGCGCCAGCGACGGCCAATCGAACCCTACGCGCGCGGCTTTGTTCTGCAACTTGACGGCGCGCGTGAGCGCGGGCAGGGCCGCCGGCACATCATCCAGGACGCTTTCGGCAGGCTTGGGCTTGTCGGCACGTTCCTCTGCCTTGAGCCGCTCCCAGAAACCTGGCGTCACGCCTGCCGCCTTCTGCTCGGTGCTGCCGAACACGTGTGGGTGGCGGCGGATCATTTTGGCGTTGATGGCCTGGACCACGTCGCCGAAGTCGAAGGCCTTTTCCTCTTCGGCCATGCGCGCGTGATAGACGACCTGCAGCAGGAGATCGCCAAGCTCATCCTTCAACCCGTCGAGATCGCCTTTCTCGATCGCGTCGGCAACCTCGTAAGCCTCCTCGATGGTGTAGGGCGCGATGGTTCTGAAGGTCTGCTCCAGGTCCCAAGGGCATCCCGTTCCCGGCGTGCGCAGGGCCGCCATGATGCCGATGAGCTCGGCGATGCGCGTTTCTGGATCGCTTTTGCTTGCCATGGACAACTCTTGGGGCCTGCCGACGGTCCTCAGTAGCAGCCCGGCACGCGCGAGACTATCTCGGGGCCTCGTGCTAACGGTCAGCGCGGACCCCATGCCCGACCTGATCCAGATCACCGACACCATCACCCTCGATCCCGACGAGATCGAGGAGGTGTTCGTGCGCGCCTCCGGTCCGGGCGGACAGAACGTCAATAAGGTCTCGACGGCCGTCCAGCTCCGCTTCGATGTCCACCGGTCGCGGGGGCTGCCGGAAGCCGTGCGCGCGCGTCTGCTGAACCTCGCCGGACGGCGGGCCACCGCCGACGGCGTCCTGATCGTCTCGGCCGACCGCTTCCGCAGCCAGGCCCGCAATCGCGAGGATGCGCGTGAGCGCCTCGTCGCCCTGATCCGCGAAGCCGCCACGCCGCCCAAGCCACGCCGGGCCACCAAACCTACCCGCGCGTCCAAAGTCCGCCGGCAGGAAAGCAAGCGCCGCCGGTCGGCGGTCAAGACCTTGAGGCGCACGACAGGCTGGGAGGACTAGGCCCTCTCAATGGCCGGAGGCATCGGCGCCGCGGCTCGCCTCGAACAGGAACCAGGTACGCTGCTCGGCCTGGTCGATGAAGTTCTCGAGGATGCTCGCTGTTGCCACGTCCTCATGCTTGTCCGCCAGCTCATGCGCGTTGCGCATCGTCTGGACGGCAGCCTTGTTATCGGCCACCAGCTCGCGCAGCATCTCGGCCGGAGACACGAACGGATCGTTGTTGTCCTTCACGCTCTGGTGCTTGGCGATATCGCCGATCGAGCGAAGCGTCGTCCCGCCGATCTTGCGCACGCGTTCGGCCAACTCGTCCGTCGTGGCGAAGATCTGCGCGGCCTGATCGTCGAACAGCAGATGGTAGTCGCGAAAGTGCGGTCCGCTGACATGCCAATGAAAGTTCTTGGTCTTGAGGTAGAGCGCAAAGGCATCAGCAAGCAAACCGTTGAGGGCCGCTGAAATTTCTCGCACGGCTTCCTCGGAAAGATGGGTTGGTGTGTTCAACGCCGCCGCTGACCGCGTTCCGGGCGTCTTGGACTTGTTCATCGTCGGCTCCTCCAGGTTCTGTGCGATCCACCGCTGACGTGAACAGTTATGGGAGGTGACCAAGCCTTCCTTTTGTCCGCCGCCCGCCCTGGGGCCCGCAACCAAGGCGGCGCGCCGCATAACATGTATTATGGAAACAATAGGATCATACCACCAGCAGGCAGGGAGCCTGCCGATGCAACCTTTGGCTACTTCTCCGGCCTCTCGTAGTTGTCGGCCACCAGCCGGTCCAGCAGGCGTACGCCCCAGCCCGAGCCCCAGCTCTGGTTGATTTCGTTGCGCCCAGAATCCATCGCCGTCCCCGCGATGTCGAGATGGGCCCATGGCGTGTCCTTGACGAAGCGCTGCAGGAACTGCGCGCCGGTGATGGCCCCGCCGTAGCGGCCGCCGATGTTCTTCATGTCGGCGTTCTTGCTGTCGATGAGGCGGTCATAGGCTTTGCCGAGCGGCATGCGCCAGACCTTGTCGCCCGTGACTTCGCCCGCAGCTTCCAGCTCCTTGGCGAGCCGGTCGTCGTTGCAGAAGAGGCCTGCGTACTCTTTGCCCAGTGCGACCATGATGGCGCCAGTCAGCGTCGCCAGGTCGACGATGAAGCGCGGCTTGAAGCGATCGTTGGCATACCAAATCGCGTCGGCGAGCACGAGGCGGCCCTCCGCATCCGTGTTCAGCACTTCGATGGTCTGCCCGGACATGCTGGTGACGATGTCGCCCGGACGCTGCGCCGTTCCGGACGGCATGTTTTCGGCGAGACCAACGATGCCGATGGCATTCACGCCCGCATTGCGCCTGGCAAGCCCTAGCATCAGGCCGGCGACGCAGGCGGCGCCGCCCATGTCGCCTTTCATGTCCTCCATGCCGCCGGCGGGCTTGATGGAAATGCCGCCGGTGTCGAAGCACACGCCCTTGCCGACAAAGCACACCGGTTTGGCGCGCTTGGACTTGGCGCCGTGCCACTGCATGATGACCACGCGCGACGGCCGCACGCTGCCTTGTCCAACCGCCAGCAGCGCATTCATCTTGAGAGCCTTGAGGTCGTCCTCGTCAAGAACCTCGACCGTCAGGCCGCTCGACGACAAGTCCTGCAGGCGCTCCGCGAACTCGACCGGGCCAAGCACATTGGCCGGCTCGTTCACAAGGTCGCGCGCAAGGAAAACGCCGTCCGCGACCGCCTTGCGGCCGGCAAACGCCTTGGCCGCGGCATCCGGCTTGGCGCACTGGATCGTCAAGGTGCGCAGCCCGTCGCGCTTTTCGTCCTCGTCGCTGTCGCTCTTCTTCGATCTGTATTTCTCGAAGGTGTAGCTGCGTAGTAGTGCACCCAGAGCCAGGTCCGCTGCAAACACATCGTCGCTGACTTGCCCCGCGTCGACAGGATCCGCTACCAGCGTCGCTGTCTCGGCTTTGCGTCCGCTGATCAGCCCGAACGCCGCCCCGCCGAGGCGCAGTCGATCGAGCTCCGTCTTGGTGCCGCCGGTTCCCAGCACGAGCACGCGGCGCGCCTCAATCCCCGCCGGCGCCAGAACCTCGATCGAGGAACGGGCCTTGCCTTTGAATTCCGCGGCGTTTGCCGCCTTGCTCAGGGCGCCCTTGGCGCGCTCGTCCAGGCGTTTGGCGGCTGAGCCGAAAGCAAGCCCATCGTCGGCCAGCAGCACGATGGTCGGTGCCGTCTCGCTGCTCAACGAGGCAAACTGGATCTCGAGGGGCTGAGACATTTCAAGGCATCCTTGAGGCTGGGGATCGATGACAGGCGATCCTGTCGGATGAGCAGCCGGAGGCCGCCCAGGCGCAAAGGACCGTCAGGGCCGGAAAGCGGATCACCATACGCCGCACGGGCTTGAACGCAAGCCGACGCCCGGGTACGGCACCGCGCACGAGAATTGCGGGTATTGCCCGTGATCCTGGCTTGCTTGGAGCCACGCTTCCGCCACCATCCTATGGGACGGCCAGCACTAACAGATTGGCGCACATCCGGATTCGGGATGAGGGGATGCGCCGGGGGACCAGAGCGACGCCATGGGCCAGGCCCTGAGCCGATACATTTTCCGGCAGTCGGCCGGCGCGCTCGTGCTGATCCTCGTTTCGCTCACCAGCGTCGTCTGGATTGCAGTCGCCCTGCGTCAGCTCGAGTTGCTCACGTCGCAAGGCCAGGACGCGGCCCGCTTCCTCGTCATGACGACGCTGGCCATCCCCAGCTTGCTTGCGTTCATTGCGCCGATCGCTTTGCTGATTGCCTGCATCCACGTTTTGAACCGCATGAGCGGCGACAGTGAACTGATCGTCGTCACAGCCGCCGGCGCGCCGGTGTGGGCATTGCTCAAGCCTTTCGGCCTGCTGGCAATTCTCGTTGGGTTCGGTGTCGCGTTCGTGAACCACGTCGCGGGGCCCTGGTCGCAGGCGGCGTTGCGCGACTACTCGATCCTCATTCGTTCCGATCTGCTCGGCCAGGTCATTCAGCCATGGCGCTTCATGGAGCCGGAACGCCGGATGACGCTGCACATCCGCGACCGCGCTCCCAACGGAGAGTTGCTGGGCCTCCTGCTGCACGATGCCCGCGAGGCAAAGCTCGTCAGCACGTATCTTGCGGAGCGCGCGCGCATCATCAAACAAGAGGGCGGCGCCTATCTGCGCATGGAGAAGGGGCACATCATCCGGCGAGAGGAAAAGTCTCCCGCGCCCCAGATCATCAGCTTCGCGCAGTATGCGGTCGATCTCAACCAGCTCGAGCAGAGGTCGGATCAGACCACGGCGAGCCGGCCGCGAGAACGCTACACCTCTGAACTCTTCACGCTTGAACCCGGCGAGGGGTCGGCCAGGTCCAACCAGAACCGGGCCCTTGCCGAGTTGCATGAGCGTCTGTCGAGCCCGCTATATCCGCTGGCGTTCGTCATGATCGTCCTGGCCTTCATGGGCGCCCCGCAGACAACGCGCCAAAGCCGGTTGAAGAGCGCGATAGGTGCGTTCTCCGTTGCAACCCTCACCCGCATCATTGGCATCGCCGTCAACAACAGCGTTGCCGTGCGCCCCTCGTCGGCGCCGCTGCTGTACGCGATCCCGATCGGCGCCGCCGTGCTGGCAGCGATCTCGGTGCATCGGCAGGTGATCCCGCGCGTTCCGCCACGCTGGGTCGAAACCCTGCAGAGTCTGCCCGGAGCGATTTTTGGCCCGATTTTCAAAGGCATCTCGGAGCGGCGCATCAAGCGACGCTTGCGCCATGCCGGCACAGGCAGCCCGCTGCTGTTCGGCAGAACCTTGCGCCGCTACGTGGCCAAGCGGTTCCTTGGCAGCATCCTGGGCGCGTTCGTGGTTTGCGCCTGCCTGATCTTCATGATCGACATGATCGAGTTGCTGCGCATGTCGCGGCGTGCGCCGGACTTGTCGATGGCAACCTTGGCGTGGATGGGCTTGCTGCGGCTGCCGGCCTTTGCCGAAATCCTGCTCGCATTTGCGGTCCTGGTCGGCAGCATCGGGGCCCTGCTCACCCTGAACCGGAAATCGGAGCTCACGGTCATGCGGGCGGCGGGTATGTCCGCCTGGGCGTTCTTGCGTCCCGGTCTGATGGTTACGCTGGTCCTCGGCATTTTGGCGGTGACGGCCTTCAATCCCCTGGCAGCAACGGCACGTTTTGAATCCGAGCGCCTGTTGGCCGAGGTCTTCGGCAAGGAAGCCGGCATTGTCGCTTCCTCCGGCGAACGCTCATGGCTGCGCCAGGACGGTGCAGATGGGCAATCCATCCTGAATGCCAGCGCGGTGGCGGATCAGGGCGTGGCCCTCTCAGGCGTCATGGCCCTTCAATTCGATCTTGAACATCGTTTTGTGGAACGCATAGACGCCTCGCGTGCCGTACTCCGGGACGGCTACTGGGAGTTGCAAAAAGCCACGGTTTCACGGCCGATGCAGCAACCCGAGATTTTTGAGGCTTACATGCTCAGCACGCACCTTACCCGCGAGAAGGTCGGGGATGCCCTCGGGTCGGAGATTGCGGTGTCATTCTGGCAACTCCCGGACTTAATCGAAGCGTCTGAGAAAGCAGGCCTTTCTGCCGACAAATATCGCATGCAGCATGCCCTCCTGATTGGGCGTCCGGCGCTGCTGATCGTGATGGTTATTTTGGCTGCCACTGTGTCATTGCGGTCATTCCGGTCGGGGGGCATCCAGACTATGGTTCTGACGGGGATGCTAGGGGGAATCGGCTTCTTCTTGCTGGCAGAGGTCTCGCGCCAAATCGGCGCGTCGGGGTTGTTGTCCCCGACTCTGGCAGTGTGGGTGCCGATTAGTCTTGCGTTGCTCGTGTCACTAACGGTGTTACTGCACCAGGAGGACGGCTGAGTGATGCGTCGCGGGCGGAAACCGCACGATGCGTGCGGCGAAGCGCCGATTGGTAGCCGTCGGTTCGACTGGCTGCGATCGGTGTTTGCGCTTGCGTTGATCGCTGCCCTGTTCGCGCTCATTCAGCCCAGCACGTCTGCCTACGCCCAGGTCGACCCAAGCATCAGCTTGCCGAAGACGACGCCGCCGAGCTCATTCCCAAAACAACCTGGCGGCATGTTCGGCCCCGCTCCGAAGATCGACAAGGCGCGCCCGCTTTACCTGCAGGCTGACCAGCTGATCTACGACTCCAAGGGCAACCGGGTAATCGCCCAGGGCAACGTCGAGATCTACTACAACGACTTCATCCTCACGGCTGATCAGGTCATCTACGACCAGGGCGTCAACAAGCTGTTTGCCGAGGGCAATGCGCAGCTCAAGGACCCCAACGGTTCCATTACCCGCGCTGATCGCATGGAGGCGCTCGATGATTTTCGCGACGCCTTCATTCAATCACTGAGCGTCGTGACGCGCGACGACACGCGCATCGCCGCAAAGAACGCCATCCGCCGCGAAGGCAACGTCACAGAGTTCCAACAGGGACGGTTCACACCTTGTAAGAATGACCCCGGCTCGCCGCCGCTGTGGTGTCTTGCGGCCGCCCGCATCGTGCACGACCAGCAGGCTGCGACCATCACCTACCAGGATGCGCAGTTCGAGCTGTTCGGCGTCCCCATCTTCTACCTGCCGTACTTCCAGCACGCCGACCCCTCGGTGAAGCGCAAGTCCGGCTTCCTCACGCCCACGATCGGCAACTCATCCTCGCTCGGGTTCTCCGTCGAGCTGCCTTACTACTTCGCTCTGGCTGCGAACTACGATTTCCTCTTCAATCCGCGCCACTACACCGAGCGCGGCACGCTGTGGCAGGGTGAGTTCCGGCATCGCCTGGCGACGGGCCAGTATAACGTCGAGTTCGCAACCATCGACGACGACTCGCCCAATCTCCCAGGAGACACAGGTTGGCGCGGCAGCCTGCGTACGAAGGGGCAGTTCTCGCTGTCGTCCTGGTGGCGTTATGGGTGGGACATCACGCTCGAAAGCGACGACCGCTTCAGGCGCGAGTTCCACCTGGATTCGGTCATCCAGACGGATCGGGTCAACGTCGCCTATCTGCAGGGCATGAGCGAGCGCAACTATTTCGGCGCAAACCTGTACCACTTCGGCGGCTTGCTCCTCGACGATACGGACAATGCGAATTCCCGCGTCCATCCCGTCATCGATTACAGCTACATCTGGGGTAATCCTGTCGCCGGCGGCGAACTCAGCTTCAAAGGGCACACGCGCGCGATGACGCGTACGGACGGCACGGATTCAACCCTGGCCGTGGTGGAGGCGAACTGGCGGCGCAAGATGATCGACCCGATCGGCCAGGTCTGGACGCCGTTCGGAAACCTGCGCGGCGACGTCTATTCCTGGTCGAATGCGATAGCACCCGGTGTTGCGCCGGACGATGCCATCGTGCGGGGCATGGCAACCGGCGGTCTCCTCTACTCGTATCCCTTTGTTGCTCACTCCGGCTGGGCGACGCACGTGTTCGAGCCAACTGCCCAAGTCATCGTGCGTCCCAACAGCATCGACCAACGCCGCACGCCCGATGAGGACGCGCGGAGCTTGGTGTTCGACGACACGCTGTTGTTCGATATCGATCGCTTCTCGGGTTACGACCGGATCGAGACCGGCACCCGCGTCAACGTCGGCATGCAGTACACTCTGCAGGCCAACAGCGGACTGTACGCCAAGGCTGTCCTCGGCCAGAGCCTGCACGTCGCAGGCACGAACCCGTATTCAGACCCAGGCCTCGATGCGGCAAACCTTCCGAACTTCTCGCCCATGAGCGGTCTGCAAAACGACCGGTCCGACTATGTTGCGGGCTTGTATCTGTCGCCGTTCACCGGCTTGAACCTGGTGTCCCAGGGCCGCTTCGACGAGCGCGACTGGTCGCTGCTGCGGCAGGACAGCTACGTGCAGGCGAACTACGGACCGTTCCTGACGCAGCTTGGCTACACGTACACGAAGTTCGATCCCATTACCGGCGATCTCGACACGCAGCAGGAAGCGATTGGCACGCTGGGGCTGAAGCTGACAGACCGCTGGAGCGTACTCGGCCAGGTGCGTTACGACATCGACTCGCACGAGCGCATCCAGGACATTTTCCAGCTCAAGTACCAGGATGAGTGCTTCGTGCTGACGGCGAGCTACATCGAAACGTTCGTCGACAACCCGGCTCTGGGCATCAAACCCGACCAGACCCTGATGCTCCGGTTCGAGCTGAAGCATCTCGGCGGGTACACTTACCGCACCGACCAGCTGAGCCATATCTTTGGCGATCAAAGCGGCAATGTGCCCCGGTAAAGCTGCCGTCGGTTAACTATCGGATTGAGTTCCGCCGGCCTGCCTTTCGCGCTCCAGCCATGCCAATGCCATGGTTGTCCTGTGGAAAATACGGTTCCACAGGCGCTGTGCGGTGTAAATTGGTTCCCTGGAATCGGACCGCTGGCCGGGATAGGCCCACCATATGCCCATGATCTGCAGCCCTCGCCTCCTGCCCCTCTTGAGCGCCTTGGCACTTGCCTTGGGCGCTGCGCTCCTCGGGCTGACGGGCGACGTTGCGGCCCAGGCAACGGCCTCCAAGGGCAGCGACAAGGGTGCCAAGCCCGCTCCGTCATCCGGCGGGCAAGGGGGCATCATTGCCCTTGTCAATGACGAGCCCGTCACCGCCTATGCCGTCGAGCAGCGGGCTCGCTTTCTCGCCCTCAACGCCAATATCGGCGACCAGGTGAAAGAGAACTTCCAGCGCCTCGTAAAGTCGGAAAGCACGAACACGCGCTTCCGCGCCCTGCAGGAGCAGGTGCTGAGCGAGAACCGAGGCAAGTCCCGCGAGCAGATTCTCGCGATCTTCCAGGAGAAGCAGAAGCAGTTCGGCATGGAGCTGCAGAAGCAGGCCATGGAAAGTGCCCGCTCGGCCGTGCTGCCCAAGCTCAGGAAGGAAGCCAAGGAAGAGCTGATCGAGGAACGGCTCAAGATCCAAGCCGCCAAGAAGCTTGGCATCGAGGTCCCCGATTCAGAGATCGACACGATCGTGAAAGCTCTGGCCGAACGCAACAAGATGACGAAGGAGCAGTTTGGTCAGCACATGAAGGGCATGGGCGTGGATCTATCCACGCTCGTTGAGCGCTTCCGAGCGCAAAAGGCATGGCGCGATCTGATCGCGCGCCGCTTCGGTGCGCAGGTCTCCGTGTCCCAGCGGGACATCGATCGCGTCGTATCCTCCTCTGATTTGGAGGCGAGTGAAGACAGCTCCGAGTTGCAGCTGCAGAAGATAACCCTGTCGCTCTCAGGCGCGCTCGATCAGGCCACTCTCATCAAACGCTACACTGAAGCGGAGAACCTGCGCCGGAGATTTCGCGGTTGCGGCACGATGGCGGAGCTTGCAAAGGCGAGCCCCGAGGCGCGCTTCACCGACATGAAGTTCGTCAAGCCCGCGGCGATACCCGAGCCGACGCGCACCATGCTTCTCGGCGCCAAGGACGGGGATATGCTGCCGCCGGCGACGACGACGGCCGGCGTGGAACTCTATGCCCTCTGCGGCCGGCGCGCGGCGGCCGGCAACGAAGCTGCGCGGACGAAGGCGCTGCAGGAATTGCAGTCCAAGGAACTCGAGGTTCTCGCCCGGCGGCATATGCGCAACATCCGCCAGGAGGCGGACATAGAGTATCGTTGATCCATGCCTGTAGTAGGTGCCGATACGGCGGGCGTGCGCCGCCAGCTGCCGCTTGCCCTGACCATGGGCGATCCGGCCGGTATTGGCCCGGATATCGCGCTGCTGTCCTGGACTCTGCGCAACGCGCGGAACCTTCCGCCGTTTGTCGTTTTCGGTGATGTCGCCCTCCTCGATGCGCGGGCGCGCCAGCTTGGTCTTACAGTCCCTCTGGTGACGGTGCGACGCCCGGCAGACGCGCGGGATACTTTCTCGCATGCGTTGCCGGTGCAGCCCGTGATCGGCAAAGAGACCCAACCCGGTACCAGGAACGATCGCATCGTGGTCGCGGCCATCGAAGATGCAACCGCCGCGGTCGCGCTGGGAGAGGTTCTGGCTGTTGTCACCAATCCGATCGCCAAGCAGTCCCTTCAGTCCGTTCCGCTCGAGTATCCCGGCCATACGGCATTTCTCGGCCGCCTGGCGGCGCGCCATTGGCCCGCCTTGGCGCCTGTTCGCCCCGTCATGATGCTCGTCGCTGAGGATCTGCGCGTCGTGCCTGCGACCGTGCACATTCCCCTTCGCGACGTGCCGCGGACGCTGACCACGGATCTGCTGATCGACACCGTCCGGACAACCGCCAAAGCGCTCCGCAGCTCGTTCGGGGTCGACCGCCCGCGCATCGCCGTGGCCGGGCTCAACCCGCACGCGGGCGAGGCAGGACTGATCGGCGAAGAGGAAGCAACAATCATCGCGCCTGCGATTGCGGCCTTGTCAGCCGAAGGCCTGTCGATCGCGGGTCCGCTCTCAGCGGACTCCATGTTTCATCCGGCCGCACGCGCCGAATATGACGTGGCCATCGCCATGTATCACGACCAGGCGCTTATTCCGTTGAAGACCTTGTCCTTCGACACCGGAGTCAATGTGACGTTGGGCCTGCCGTTCATTCGCACGTCCCCGGATCACGGCACGGCTTATTCCTTGGCGGGCACAGGAAAAGCGCGTCCGGACAGCTTGATCGCTGCACTCAGGCTTGCCGCGGACCTGGGCGTACGCCGGACCGCGCCGCAGGTCGCCGTCTCCTGATGCCCGAGGATGAACATTCGGGCCTGGGCGATCTTCCTCCGCTACGTGCGGTCGTCCGGGACCTCGAACTGTCTGCCCGCAAAAGCCTCGGCCAGCATTTCATCCTCGACCAGAACATCAACCACCGCATTGCGCGCGCGGCCGGCCCCCTTGCGGGGCGCACAGTTCTCGAGGTCGGTCCCGGGCCTGGTGGCCTCACCCGGGCGCTGTTGGTGGAAGGCGCGGACAAGATTATCGCCGTCGAGCGCGACGAGCGCGTGCGCCCCGCGCTCGAAGCCATCGCCGCGCACTATCCTGGTCGTCTCGAGTGGCAGTTTGCGGACGCACTGACCGTCCACTGGCCGCCGTTGCTGGCCGGCTCTCACGCGCGGGCACTGATCGTTGCCAATCTCCCCTACAATATCGCCACGCTGCTGCTGACGCAGTGGCTGGAAACCGAGCCGTGGCCGCCGTGGTACGCGCGCATGGTTCTTATGTTCCAGAAGGAAGTCGCCGAGCGGATCGTGGCCGAGCCGAATTCGAAAGCCTATGGCAGGCTGGCGGTACTGTCTCAGTGGCGCTCGCGGCCGCGCCTGCTCTTCAAGCTGCCGCCCGAGGCCTTTACGCCGCCGCCCGCCGTCGCCTCGGCCATGGTGGAGTTCGACGTGATCGACCAGCCAAGCCCGCCTTGCGCGGTCAAAATGCTGAGCCGGGTTACAGCAGCAGCCTTCGGCCAGCGGCGGAAGATGCTGCGTCAAAGCATGAAGTCTCTCGTGCGCGAGCCGGAGGATCTGCTGCGGGCAGCTGGTATCGAGCCCACCCTGCGCGGCGAAGTTTTGACGGTCAGCGATTTTGCCCGGCTGGCCTACGCCTATGAACGTTGGCCGGATCGCTCATAGGCTGTCCTGCAGTCGCGCCACGAACGTCTTGAGGCCGGTCTGGCGCGTGCGTTTGAGGCGCTCTGCGGCCAGGATGGCAACAAGCCCGGCGACGCTCGCCTCGATGTCGGAATTGACAATCGTGTAGTCGTACTCGTTCCAATGGCTGATCTCGGCCGACGCGGCCGCCATCCGCCGCGCCACCACGGCGTCGCTGTCCTGCTTCCTCGCGCGGAGGCGGCGTTCCAGGGTTGCTGCATCGGGCGGCAGGATGAACACGCGAACGACGTCGCGTGGCAGCCGCTTCTTGAGCTGGCGTGCGCCTTGCCAGTCGATGTCGAACAGCATGTCCTCTCCGCCTTCCAAGGCAGAGATGACGGGCGCGCGCGGCGTGGCGTAGTGATGATCGAAAACTTCTGCCCATTCCAACAGCTTCCGGCCGCGCTTCAGTTTGTCGAACGTGCCCTTGTCGACAAAGGTGTAGTCGGTGCCGTCGACCTCGCCTCGCCGCGGCTTGCGCGTGGTCAGCGAGACCGACATGCGGATATCGGGATCGGCCGTCAGCAGGCGGCGGGATAGCGTTGTCTTTCCTGCACCCGACGGTGACGAAAGCACCAGCAGCAGTCCGCGGCGCACAACGCGTGGAGGCTCTGTCGCGTCCTTATTCAATGTTCTGCACCTGCTCACGCATTTGGTCGATGATGGCCTTGAGCTCAAGACCGGCCCGCGTGATGTCCGCGTCGTTCGCCTTGGAGCACAACGTGTTGGCTTCGCGATTGAATTCCTGCGCGAGGAAGTCGAGCTTGCGCCCAACCGGCTCCGTCGCGTTCAGCAGATCCCGCGCGGCGGCGATGTGCGTTCCGAGCCTCTTGAGTTCCTCTTCGACGTCGGCCCGGGTGGCGAGGAGCATGGCTTCCTGATACAGGCGGCCGTCATCGAAGGCGCCGCCGGTTTCCATCAGGCGCTCGACCTGCTGCTTGAGGCGCTGCCGGATGGAGTCTGGAGTTCGTGCCGGCGATTTCGCCACTGCCGCGACGAGCGCCTCGATCGTTGCCAGCTGTTCGGACAGAACCGCATGCAGGCGGCCACCCTCGTCCTGCCGATAGCGGATCATGCCATCCAACGCAGTCGCCAAGTCTGTGAGCATCGCTTCGCTGCGCACCTGCGCATCCGCCTCGCTTTCCTCAGGTTCGACGAGCTCGACGAGACCCTTGATGCCCAACAGCCCTTCTGCCGAAGGGGGAGACAGGGGAAGGCGCTCACGCAAGCGCTCGACCGCCGCCAGCACCTGGTCGAGCGCCTTTTCATTGAGCCTGAGCTCGGCGACGCCTTGCGTGCGCCGGACGCCGAGCGTGATGCTGATACTTCCGCGGCTCAAGCGCCTGGTTGCGGCGTCACGAATGCGCGGCTCCAAGCTCTCGAAACCGGGCGGCACCCGTGTCCTGATGTCGAGGCCGCGGCCGTTCACGGACCGCACTTCCCAATGCCAGTTGAGAGGGCCCATCGCACCCTCCGATCGGGAAAAACCTGTCATACTTTTGATGGTCATATGAACACCGGCGATCCGAGAGCGGACAACCGCTTCCTCCAGCGACTCTATGCGGTGTGGAACTTATCGCCCCCTTACAGCCGCAACAAGCTGAGCGCCGCTAGCGCTTTTGCTTGGCCGGCTCAGTCGTGGACGACCAGGACTGGTCGTCCTGAGCCGGCTTGGTCGCCGCCTTGCCCTTCTTTGCATCCGGTTTCTCGGCCGCGGGATTTTGTTTCTCGGGTGCTTTCGGGGGCGGCGTGCGCACGACGGCGCGCGTTTTGGGTTGCGCCGGCTCGGCCTTGGGCTGGGTTGGTTCCGCGGTCGTCGGCGTATCGCTGGACGGCGCTGTCTCCTTGGCCCGCATCTGCTTCTCGAGCGCGCGCCATCGTTGAACGTTGGAGCTGTGGTCCTTTAGGGTCTCAGAGAAGATATGACCGCCGGAGCCGTCCGCCACGAAATAGAGGTCCTTGGTGTTGGCCGGGTTGAGCACGGCCTCGATTGCGGCGCGGCCCGGGTTGCATATCGGCGTCGGAGGCAGCCCGTCGATCTGATAGGTGTTATGTGCGGTCTTGAGCTGGATCTCGCTGCGCAGGATGGGCCGGTTCCAGACGGTTTTGCCGCCGCTTATGCCGTAAAGGATCGTCGGATCCGATTGCAGGCGCATTTTCTGCTTGAGCCGATTGACGAACACTGCGGCCACCCGTTCGCGTTCATCGTTGCGGCCGGTTTCCTTCTCGACGATGGACGCAAGCACCATGGCTTCGTTCCACGTTTTGAAAGGCAGGTCCTTCTTCCGGTTCTGCCAAACGCGCTCCTGGACCTTGCGCATCTCTGCACGCATGTTCTCGATGATGGATTCCCGTGTAGCCCCTCTCTGGATGATGAATGTCTCCGGCAGGAGCGAGCCCTCTTCCGGCACTTCGACGATGTCGCCTATGAGGTTGGTGTCAGCCTTCAGCCGTTCGACAATCTGGTAGCTCGTCAACCCCTCCGGAACGGTCACACGAAAGGTGATCGTTTTTCCTTCCATGATGATGTCGAGCACTTGCTTGACGCTGGCGGCCTGCGGCACCTGGTAGTCGCCGGCCTTGAGGATCGTACTCTCGGACCCGCCACCGAACCGGCTCATGAGATAGCCCGCCATGAACAGGCGCCGGTCAGAGATCACGCCGTCGCGTTCAAGCCGGGCCGCGATCTCATGGGAGCCTTCTCCACGCGGAATGACGATGATCTTGGCGCTGGTCAGGGGACCTGGCACGTTGATCCAGCTGTGTAGCGCAAGGGCGGCGCCACCCCCGAGCAGCATCACCAGCAGCAGGAGCGTGAACACGCCGCTGATGAACCGAACGAAAGGCCGGCTACGGCCAGGTTCACGGCGGTTGATGGGGCGGTGGCGAAGCACGGGTCGGGTTGGTTCGAGCCTTTCCGCGGGGCTACGTGCAAAGGCGCCCGCTGAGCGGCCAGTTGCATATGTGTCCGCCGGCCGGCGGTTGCTCATCCTCAGCTCCCTGCGCGCGCTTCGATGCTGGGCGAGAGCTGCGCGCCGCCCGGTCAGCAGTGTCGTGTAGCTTGCGGCCAAATGTGGCGAAAGGACGAATAATTCGCAAGGCGAAGACGCAATGCGCCCCAACTGCAACGGGGGACAAAATCAGGCCGCCAGCCGGCGCATAACAAGCGATGCATTCGTGCCGCCAAATCCGAAGGAATTCGACAGCACGGCATCGATCTGGCGCTTCTTGGCGGTATGCGGCACGAGATCAATCGCCGTTGCAACCGACGGGTTATCCAGATTCAGGGTCGGCGGGGCGATATTGTCGCGCATGGCCAGCACGGAGAAAATCGCCTCGACCGCGCCCGCGGCCCCGAGCAGATGTCCGGTGGCGGACTTGGTCGACGACATGGAAAGATCGCCGGCGGTATTGCCGAACAGACGTTCTACGGCACCGAGTTCGATCTCGTCACCCATCGGGGTCGAGGTGCCATGCGCGTTGACGTAGTCGATATCGCTCACGCTGACGTTGGCGCGGGCAAGTGCCGCGCGCATGCAGCGAAATGCGCCGTCTCCATCTTCGGCCGGCGCCGTGATGTGATACGCGTCGCCGGACATGCCATAGCCGATCACCTCTGCGTAGATCTTGGCGCCGCGCGCACGCGCGTGCTCGAGATCCTCAAGCACGACGACCCCAGCGCCTTCTCCCATCACAAAGCCATCGCGGTCCTTGTCGTAGGGGCGGGATGCCTTGGTCGGGTTGTCGTTGAAGCCGGTGGACAGGGCGCGGCAAGCCGCGAATCCGGCCATGGCTAGCCTGCAGATCGGGCTCTCGCTTCCGCCCGCCACCATGACGTCGGCGTCGCCTAGCGCAATGAGCCGCGAGGCGTCACCGATTGCGTGCGCCCCCGTCGAGCACGCGGTGACGACAGAATGGTTCGGCCCCTTCAATCCGTGGCGGATGGAAACATAGCCCGACGCCAGGTTGATGAGCCTGCCCGGGATGAAGAACGGGCTGACCCGGCGAGGACCCTTGTCGCGGAGCAGCAACGACGTTTCAGCAATGCCATCCAGGCCGCCGATGCCGGAGCCGATCAGAACTCCCGTGCGGTACTGTTTGTCGGCCGTATCGGCTGTCCAGGCGGCATCCTTCAGCGCCTGCTCGGCGGCGCCCATCGCAAAGATGATAAAATCGTCGACCTTGCGCTGCTCCTTCGGCTCCATCCAATCGTCGGCGTTGAACTTGCCTTCGGACAAAGGCCCGCGCGGTACGAAGCACGCGATCTGGGCTGCCAGGTCGGAGACTTCGAACTCCTCGATCCGCCGCGCGCCGCTCCGCCCTTCCAGCAGCCGCGACCAGGTAGCCTCGACACCGCAGCCAAGCGGGGTAACAAGCCCCAGGCCTGTAATGACGACGCGGCGCAGCATCATGCAATTCGGCCTATATGCGCCGACCCCTGATCACGAAATAGAAGAAGCAGCTCTCCGGCACAGCCCGAAGCACAGCCGGGAGCTGATGCCGGGAAGAGTTGACCGCATTAAGATGCGGGAGGCGTGGAGCCGGCAGCACTGGCGTGCTGTTCCAGGAAGCGAACGGCATCGCCCACCGTTTGGATCTGTTCGGCAGCGTCATCCGGAATCTCACATCCGAACTCTTCCTCGAATGCCATCACCAGCTCGACGGTGTCGAGGCTGTCTGCTCCCAGGTCGTCAATGAAGCTGGCCTTGTCGGTCACCTTCTCGGCTTCGACACCCAGGTGCTCAACCACGATCTTCTTTACGCGCTCTGCGACGTCGCTCATTCGGTTATCCTCGGCTTAGTCTGATCCAAGTGTGCTTTTCGTTCTTTTCCACAACCGCGAGCTACCTTACCGGTCACCGCAATCGCCGTATTCCCGACCCTCGGCTTGTTCTCGGTTGAGCACAAATCAAGGGGCTCGTTAACATACTTCATTCGGGTTGACCAGCGCCCCAAAACGCCAAAAAACAAGGGTTCCCGGGCCCTACGGCATCACCATGCCGCCGTTTATGTGGAGGGTTTGCCCGGTAACGTAGCTGGCTTCGTTGGAGGCCAGATACACGCAGGCCCAAGCCACATCCGCCGGGGTTCCGAATTTCTGGGCCGGGATGGCCTCCTTGATCGTCGCCACCTGCTTCTCATTGAGCGCATCCGTCATGGGCGTCGAGATAAAACCCGGGGCGATGCAGTTCACGGTGATCCCCCGCGAAGCCACCTCCCGCGCCAGCGACTTCGACATGCCGATCATGCCTGCTTTGGAGGCCGCATAGTTGCCCTGGCCGGGGTTGCCGATGATGCCGCTCACGGATGAAATGTTGACGATGCGGCCGTAACCGCTCTTGGCCCTCATCATCGACCGTGCGGCCGACCGCATCAGCATGAAGGTCGAGGTGAGATTGACGGCGATCACCTCGTCCCACTGCTCGTCCTTCATCACCATGAACAGATTGTCCCGGGTCAGGCCGGCATTGTTCACGAGTATATCCACGCGCCCCAGCTTGGCGGCTGCCTCATCAACCAGGCGGCCAACGGCGGCCTTGTCGGCGAGATCGCAAGGAACCACGTGAACCCTGCTGCCGAGCTCGGCGGCGATCGCCTCCAGCTTATCTTTTTGGCGGGCGCTGATGGCGATGTCCGCGCCTTGCTTGTGGAGGGCGCGCGCAATCGCACCACCAATGCCGCCCGATACTCCCGTCACGAGCGCGGTCTTGCCGCTCAAGTCGAACATTTTGTCTCCTACCGAGAGAGAGCTGCCAAGGCCGCATCGAGATCCTGCGGCGTTCCGATCGACGTGGCATTGGCTGTGGGCACGATGCGTTTCACGAGCCCGGCCAGCACCTTTCCGGAACCGATCTCGAAGAAATCGGTGACGCCACGCTCGTTCATGGCGATCACGCACTCGCGCCAGCGAACCGTACCGGTGACCTGCTCGACCAGCCGGCGCTTGATGTCTGCAGGATCGGAAATGGGTGCAGCCAGCACGTTTGCGATTAGCGGCACGGACGGCGCCTTGATTTCGATGGTGGCTAAGGCTTCGGCCATCGCATCCGCTGCAGGTTGCATAAGCGCACAGTGGAAAGGCGCGCTGACATTGAGAGGCATGAACCGGCGCACGCCGTGGGCCTTGGCCAGGCCGGACGCCCGGTCGATCGCAGTTTTCGCACCCGAGATAACCGCCTGGGTCGGCTCGTTGTCGTTGGCGAGCTGGCAGACCTCTCCTTGCGCGGCCTCCGCCGCCAGCTTCTCGGCGGCCTCCTTGCCGACGCCGAGCAAGGCGGCCATTGCACCCTGACCGACGGGCACCGCGGCCTGCATTGCCTTGCCACGGATTTTCAGGAGACGGGCGGCGTCCGAAACACTCAGGGCACCTGCAGCGGCAAGCGCCGAATACTCGCCCAGGGAATGCCCGGCGACAAATTTGGCAGAGTTGGCCAGATTGGCGCCTTTGGCCTCCAGAACTCTGATTACGGCCATGGACACGGCCATTAGAGCCGGCTGTGCGTTTTCAGTAAGGGTCAGTGCCTCGATTGGGCCATTGAACATCAGCTCGGAGAGGGGTTGGCCGAGGGCTCCATCAACCGCCTCGAAGACAGCACGCGCTTCCGGATAGGCTTGCGCCAGGTCCGCGCCCATCCCGACGGCCTGACTGCCCTGACCAGGAAAAACAAATGCCTTCATTGGTTCTCAGCCGGATTTGCTCGTTGGGCGCGGCTTAGCCACACCCCCCTACCCTCTGTCAAGGCCGGCCGGCGCCCAGTTCGCACTTGCGGCCTGCTCGGCAAAGAGTATAAACCGCGCCAGACAGCTCCGGTTGGAGGCTGAAGGGGAACGCCCTTATGGGCGGGCGAAAGCCGCTCCCTGTGTTTCCGCTCTTTCGGGTCTTTTGGGCCTTTCCGTGCCCAAAGGGGCTTTGCACCGGAGCTCAGATAAGGAAAGGCAGACAGCATGCCGCTGTATGAGCATGTATTCCTGGCCCGCCAGGACATTTCCCAGGCTCAAGTCGACGCTCTCACCAAAGAGTATACCGACGTCATCACCGAGGCCGGTGGTAAAATCGGAAAGAGCGAATACTGGGGCGTCAAATCCCTGGCCTTCAAGATCAAGAAGAACCGCAAGGCCCACTACACGCTGCTGAACATCGATGCGTCCCCCTCGGCCGTGGCCGAGATGGAGCGGCGCATGGGCCTGTCACCCGACGTCTTGCGCTTCATGACGATCCGCGTCGACGCGCACGAGACCGAGCCCTCCATCCAGATGCGCAAGAGCGACCGCGATGACCGCCGTGACGGTGACCGCGGCGGGTTCCGCGGCGGCGATCGTGGTGGCTTCCGCAGCGGCGGGGGCTTCCGTGGCGGCGGTGGTGGTGGCTTTCGTGGGGGCGGCGGCGGTGGCGGGTTCCGCCGCGATCGCGACGGCGGCGACGGCCCTCGTGGACCGCGTCCGGTACGTGACCAAGCACCAGAGTCCTCCGACGCTGAGGGGAGCGCCTAATCCATGGCTGACGTTGCTACCATCCCCGTTCGCAGACCATTCCATCGGCGCCGCAAGACCTGCCCGTTCTCCGGCGAGAACGCGCCAAAGATTGACTACAAGGACTCGCGCCTGCTGGGCCGTTACATGTCGGAGCGCGGCAAGATCGTTCCGAGCCGGATCACGGCGGTTTCCGCCAAGAAGCAGCGTGAGTTGGCCCGGGCCATCAAGCGTTCGCGCTTCCTCGGACTTCTGCCTTACGTGATCGACTAGAATATTTGACGCCGCGGGCATCGGGCTCGCGGGTGGCAAAAGGGTTGGGACGCGTCAGCGTCTCTAACCGCTGCGGCGGGACAGCTGGAAAAGTGCCAAATCTCTTCGTAGGCATCGTCTCCGGACTTGCGTCTGCTGTGCTGTTTTACTCCGCAGCACACGGCGGGCCCTTGCTGCGTCCTTTCCTGCTCTTTGTTTCCCCGCTCCCGTCGCTGGTTGCCGGCTTTGGTTGGGGATGGGTGACGGGCCTGGTGGGCGCCGTTGCGGGTGCTGCCGTCGCTGGCACACTCATCAGCGGCTCCGTCGCGCTGGGGTTTCTCCTCACGCTCGGTGTTCCCAGCGTTATCGCGGCCTACCTGGCGTCGCTCAGTCGTCCCGACCCGAACGATGCCAATGCACGCGAGTGGTATCCGGCAGGCCGGCTGGTCGCGGGCATGGCCTTGTATGCAGGTGCCCTGCCGGTACTGCTGCTGCCGCTGATCGGTGGCAGCTACGAAATCATGCGGCCGGCCATGGCCGAGGTGCTGCAACAGTTCTCCAAGCGCTGGCTGCCACCCGGCACCAGCCTGTCGGAGCAAGTTCTCTCCGAGCAGACGGATTGGGCCCTCTACCTGCTTCCGGCGGGCGTCGCCGGCCAGTGGTTGATGGCGTGCGCGCTCAACATCTATCTCGCAGGACGCATCGTGCTGGCCTCGGGCAGGCTCGTGCGCAACTGGCCGGAGGTGCCGGCGCTCTCCTATCCCCCCATCCTGGCCCTGGTCCTCGGCCTCGCGATAGTAGCCGCCAACACAAGCGGTGTATTTGCCGTGCTCGGCACCGGTCTGTTCGGCGCGCTTTTGTGCGCGTACCTGCTTGCCGGACTCGCATTCGCCCATTTCGTTTCGCGCAGGGGAGCGCCGTGGCTCGTATGGGTTGTCTACTTCGGGCTTCTCTTCCTGTGGCCTTTCTTCATGCCCGCGATCGTCTTGGCGGGGCTCTTTGACTCGACCCTGCGGATCAAGCAGCGGTTGGGCTGGTCTTCATCGTCCACCTGATCAACACACACGCGATATCGGAGTACAGCAATGCAAGTTATCCTACTGGAACGTATCGGCCGCCTCGGGCAGATGGGCGATGTGGTCAACGTCAAGAACGGCTACGCCCGCAATTTTCTACTGCCGCAGAAAAAAGCCCTGCGCGCCACCAAAGAGAACATCGCCCGTTTCGAGAAGGACCGGACCCAGCTCGAAGCGCGTGACCTCGAGCTGAAGAAAGAAGCCGAGGCGGTTGCCGCAAAACTCGACGGCGGCAAGTTCGTCGCCATCCGCCAGGCGGGTGACACCGGCCAGCTCTACGGCTCCGTCACCTCGCGCGACATCGCCGAGGTCGTGACAAGCGGGGGCTTCACAATCGACCGTCGACAGATCGTCTTGGACAAGCCCATCAAGGCACTGGGGTTGCATCCGCTCAAAGTGGCGCTCCATCCCGAGGTCTTGGTCAACATCACGCTCAACGTGGCCCGCACCCAAGAGGAAGCCGAACGGCAGGCCCGTGGCGAGGACGTCACAGTCATCAAGGACGAAGCTCCGACCTTGGAAACCTTCAATCCGGACGCGGTGTTCGAGGAGGGGGCCCAACCGGGACAGCGCGAGGACGACGACGCGGGAGAGACCGCGAGGTAGCGGAGCCCGCCGGAATAGCCTTCTTTGCAGGTCTCCTGTTACGCATTGGTGGGTTGAACCGAGATCAATTCTCGCGCTAACATGAATGCAGCTAATACGGAGTACTGCCGTGTTACCGCTGCGTTTGCTCCTCCGCCGTTTCGTACGGCGCGGGCAGTTGAGCGTGATCGATCACACCGGGCGTCGGCATCACTTCGGTATCGACGGCGCCCGACCCCGCGTTGCCATCAAGATTCATGACAGGCGCCTCTACAGGCGCCTGGCCTTCCATCCGACGCTGCACGTCGGGCGAGCCTACGTTGACGGTGCGCTCACGATAGAAGAAGGCTCCCTCACTGATTTCCTCAATCTGATCTTGATCAACGAGCACTTGGCGTCAAGGACGTCGGCCGGGGACGTGCGGCGCCGGTTCGACGGGGCCGCACGCTTTGCGGCGGTCGTCAACTTGCCCGGGCGCTCCCGACGCAACGTTCATCACCACTATGACCACACCGCGGACTTCTACCGCGCCTTCCTCGATGAGGATCTGCAATACTCCTGCGCCTATTTCTACAAGCCGGAGATCTCGCTCGAGGAAGCGCAGGAGGCCAAGAAGCGCCATATAGCGGCAAAGCTTCATCTGCGCCCCGGCAGCCGGGTCCTCGACATCGGCTGCGGTTTCGGCGGCATGGCGCTGTTTCTTGCGCGCAACTACGGCCTCCGTGTCACAGGCATCACGCTGAGCACGGAGCAGCTCAAGATTGCCCAAGAACGTGCTGCCAGGCAGGGGCTCACGAAGCTGGTTGAATTCAGGCTCGAGGACTACCGCCACACGCCAGGCACGTTCGACCGCATCGTGTCGGTTGGCATGTTCGAGCACGTCGGCCGGCCGCACTATCGCCGGTTCTTTAAACGGCTGTCACAGCTTCTCGCCGATGACGGCATCGCGGTCATTCACACCATCGGCCGCGAAACAGCGCCCAGTCCCATCAACGTCTGGATGCGCGAGAACATTTTTCCGGGCGCGTACCTGCCCTCTCTCTCGCAGTTGGCGCCTGTCATCGAGAAGCAGTTCTATCATCTCACCGACTTCGAGAACCTGCGTCTGCACTACGCTTTGACCCTGAACGAGTGGAACCGCCGTTTCCAGGTCAACCGCGAGCGCATCCGGCAGCTCGATCCCTCGCAGTACGACGATCGGTTTTGCCGCATGTGGGAGTTTTATCTCCAAGGCTGCGAAGCCGCCTTTCGCCACAGCGGCCTGACCGTGTTCCAGTTGCAGTTGGCGAAGCAAATCGGCGCGGTCCCGATCACGCGCGATTACATGTTTGCCGAGGAACGACGCCTGATGGCCGGTGAGGCAGGGGTGCCGGCCCGGCAGAGGATGGCCGGCGAGTAGCGATTCTGTAAGCCGCCAAGAAAAATCCCCGCGTCCTGTGGACAGTGAGGACTGTTGTACCGAGATCAGTCGGCGCGACCCCGAATCTCGCTACTGCCTCGCAGCATGAACGCCATCACCCGCCGCCGCGCTACCGAACCTGCTTCGCGCAAGCAGGAGGCCTCGGATTCACTCCCGTTCCGGGCCGTTCCCCACAACCTGGAAGCCGAGCAGGCCTTGCTTGGCGCCATCCTGATCAACAACGAGGCGCACGATCGCGTCTCGAGCTTTCTCGAGCCGGGCCATTTCTACGACCCTCTGCATCAGCAGATCTATGAGACAGCGGCCACGCTGATCGGGGCCGGCAAGCAAGCGACACCGATCACGCTCAAGACCTTCTTTGCCAATACGGAAGCCACGCAGGACGGCCTGACGGTGCCGCAATACTTGGGCCGCCTCGCCGCCAACGCCACAACCATCATCAACGCGCGCGACTACGGCCGCACGATCTACGACCTTGCAACCCGCCGCCAGCTGATTGTGGTCGGCGAGGAAATGGTCAACGTGGCCTACGACAGCCCCGTCGACTTCCCTCCCAAGCAGCAGATCGAAGAAGCCGAGATGAAGCTCTTCGCGCTGGCTGAGACGGGCAAGTACGGCCAGGGGTTTGCCACCTTCTCGTCCGCGCTGGCGACCGCCATCGAGATGGCCAACAGCGCCTATCAGCGCGACGGCGGTCTGTCGGGCATCGCCACTGCCTTGCGTGCGCTCGACAGCAAGCTTGGCGGCTTGCAGGCATCCGATCTTTTGATCCTCGCCGGCCGGCCGTCGATGGGTAAGACGGCACTCGCCACCAATCTCGCGTTCAACATTGCGCGCGCCCGCGCCCGCTCGCTCCAGCAGCGCCCCGATCTTGAGCCGGATGACATCGCGCACGATGGGGCCGTGGTCGGGTTCTTCTCGCTTGAAATGTCGGCCGAGCAGCTGGCCACGCGCATCATCTCGGAGCAGGCCGGGATACCGTCCGAGAAAATCCGTCGCGGGCTCATCAACGAGGATGAGTTCAAACGGCTGGTCGACACCAGCCGGGAGATGGCCAACCTGCCGCTGTTCATCGACCAGACCGGCGGCATCTCCATCGCCCAGCTTGCTGCCCGCGCGCGCCGGCTGAAACGCCAGCATGGACTCGGCCTTATTGTCGTCGATTACCTGCAGCTCCTTTCCGGTTCGAGCCGCCGTGCTTCCGAGGGGCGCGTCCAGGAGGTCTCCGAAATCACCACCGGCCTGAAAGCGCTGGCCAAGGAGCTCAACGCACCCATCTTGGCGCTGTCCCAGCTGTCGCGCGCTGTCGAGAATCGCGAGGACAAGCGGCCGCAGCTGGCAGACTTGAGAGAATCCGGCTCCATCGAGCAGGACGCCGACGTGGTCATGTTCGTGTTCCGCGAAGAGTACTATGTTGAACGTACGAAACCCGCCGAAGGCACGGCCGAGTTCAACGATTGGATGGCCAAGATGCAGGCCGTGAGCGGCAGGGCGGAAGTCATCATCGGCAAGCAGCGCCACGGCCCCGTTGGTACCGTGAACCTGCAGTTCGACGCCAATGTCACGCGCTTCAGCGACTTGGCGCACGACGCGTACATCCCGCAGAGGACGGAGTGAGCCGGGGATCAGCAAATGCCGGAACGGGGAAGCGAACACGAAAGGGTGTGCCTCTCTCCGCCCGCGCGGTCCTCACCGTGGATTTGTCTGCCCTGCGCTCAAACTGGGCGCGCTTGAACGAAGTCTCCGGAAGGGCGGAGTGCGCGGGCGTCGTCAAAGCCGATGCTTACGGCCTCGGAATTGCCCCGATCGCGCGCGCACTGACCAACGAAGGGTGCAAGACCTTCTTCGTTGCGTCTATCGACGAGGGTCGCGCTGCACGGGAGGTTCAACCCGGCGCCGTGATCTACGTCCTCGATGGCTTGCTCCCAGGCGCGGAGGCGCACTACTCGGGTTTTGATCTGCGCCCGGTTCTCTCGAGCCTCGCCGAAGTGCGGGACTGGGCCGCCTATTGCCGGGCGCGCAACCAGAAGCTTGCGGCGGCTCTTCACATCGAGACCGGCATGCACCGCCTCGCGATGCCCGAGGACGAGCTGAAGCAGCTAACCGGCGCCCCGGATATTTTCGCGGCGTTCGACCTTAGCTTGGTCATGAGCCATCTCGCCTGCGCCGATGACCCGGCCAATCCGATGAACGAGCGGCAGCGCCACCGGTTTGATACCCTGCGCGCGCTCCTGCCACCGGCGCCGGCAAGCCTCTCCAACTCGGGCGGTACGTTCCTCGGGCCGAACTACCACTACGACCTCGTCCGCCCAGGGATCGCCTTGTACGGCGGCCGTGCGCACGAAGGCGGCACCAACCCCATGCGGACGGTCGTCCGCATGGCCGCGCGGATCGTACATCTCCAGAAGGTTGCCGCCGGGGAAACCATTGGCTACGGCGGCACCTTCAAAGTCCAGCGTCCGTCGCGTATCGCCACCATCGCCTGCGGCTATGCCGACGGCTTCCTGCGAGCCTTGAGCGTGGCGACAGGCCAACCCGGACCCGTCGGCTATATCGGCGACTACCCGGTGCCCGTCGTCGGCCGGGTTTCGATGGATTTCATCACCGTCGACGTCACTGACGTGCCCGAGGATCTCGCCCGCCGGGGCGGCTGGGTGGAGGTCATGGGCGACCGGGTGACGGTGGATGACTTGACCGACCAGGCCGGCACGATCGGCTACGAGCTTCTGTCTCGGCTCGGCCCGCGGGTGCATCGCGTCTATGAGGGAGGCAGTTGAGGCCGTGGCCAAAGCCGCCAAAAGCATCTTCGTATGCCAGAACTGTGGGGCCGAGGCGCCGCGCTGGACGGGCAAGTGCGCCGGCTGCGGCGAATGGAACACGATGACGGAGGAGACGGCAGTTGCCGCGCCGGCGTCGGTGATCGGTCTGACACCGCGCGGTTCCCAAGGCCGCGCCGTCGAGCTGGAGGACCTCGAAGGAAGCGCGGAGCTGGCGACAGCACGCATGTCCACGGGCATTGCAGAGCTCGACCGCGTCATGGGCGGGGGCCTCGTTCCGGGCGCAGCCATCCTGATCGGCGGCGAGCCTGGGATAGGCAAATCGACACTCCTTCTCCAGGTGGCGGCCGCGCTTTCCGGCGCTGGACGGAGGGTCCTCTATTTCACCGGCGAAGAATCGACGGCCCAGGTGCGCCTGCGGGCGCAACGCTTGGGGCTGGCAAAAAGCACCGTGTCGGTCGCCGCCGAAACCTCCCTCACGAATATTCTCGCTACAGCCGGCACGGGCGGGAGGCCGGATCTGATCATCGTGGACTCCGTGCAAACCCTGTGGGCCGACGATCTTGACGCGGCGCCCGGCACGTTGAGCCAGGTCCGCGCCGCCACCCAATCCCTGGTGCGCCTGGCGAAGAGCCAGGACATCGCCCTCATGCTGGTCGGCCACGTCACCAAGGACGGCCAGATCGCCGGCCCCAAAGTTGTAGAGCACATGGTCGATACCGTGCTCTATTTCGAAGGCGACCGTGGCCATCCCTTCCGCGTCCTGCGGGCCACCAAGAACCGGTTCGGAGCCACGGACGAGATCGGCGTCTTCGATATGGGCGCAGAGGGCCTGCGCGAGATTGCCAATCCGTCCGAGCTGTTTCTGGGTGATCGGGCTTCGGCGACGCCCGGCTCGGCCGTGTTTGCGGGCATGGAGGGCACGCGGCCGATCCTGGTGGAGATCCAGGCCCTCGTTGTGCCGTCGGCCTTCGGAACGCCCCGCCGGTCCGTCGTGGGCTGGGATGGCAACCGGCTGTCCATGATCCTCGCGGTGCTCGATGCGCGCTGCGGGATCGGGTTCGGCCAGCAGGACGTCTACCTGAACGTGGCGGGCGGGCTGAAGATCGTCGATCCTGCCATGGACCTCGCCGCAGCCGCAGCACTTCTGTCCTCGGTATCGAATACCGCCCTGCACGGCCATGCGGTCTACTTTGGGGAAATCAGTCTTTCCGGAGCCATTCGTCCGGCCAGCCAAGTCGTCCCAAGGCTGCGGGAAGCAGGCAAACTTGGCTTCAAGCGCGCCGTCGTGCCGGCCTCCGGCGACATCAAGGAGCGCTCTTTGAAGCTTGAGCTGTTGCGCGTGGCGCACGTTGGCGATCTGGTCGGCAGCTTGGGCCTTCAACGGGACCGCAAAGGGCCTTAGGTTGCATCGGCGTCACGGGGGTGTGACATCGTGCCGGGATGAGAACTCATCGTGTGGTTGAGTACAGGACTGCACGCATGGAGGACTGCAGACGATGACCTATCTTGATTTCATACTTCTCGGCGTCGTCGGCGTCTCAGGCCTGGTGGCCATGTATCGCGGCTTTACGCGCGAGGTGCTTTCCATTCTGTCCTGGATCGCCGCGGCCGCCGCTGCCTTCTATTTCACGTTCTACCAGAGGGGCTTGGCTGTCGACCTGGCGCGCCAGTTCGCCAACCCGGAGCAGCAGGCGCATGTGATCATCGCCCAGGTAGCCCTCGGCGCCGCAGTCTTTCTGGTGGTTCTGATCATTGTTCATCTGATCACAGCCCACATCTCCGACAGCGTGCTGGACAGCAGGGTGGGGGCCATCGACCGGATCTTGGGCTTCGGCTTCGGCGTGCTCAGAGGGTTCATCCTGGTCGTCATCCCCTACATGTTTGCGGTCTCGTTCGTCTGCAAGGAAGGCGCTCCCCGCGCCCTTGCGCAGGGCTGCCAGGCGGGCGAACTGCCAGCATGGGTGGAGACGGCGCAGTCCTCCGACATCCTCCGCCGGACGGGAAGCAGCCTTTTCGGCGTTTTGCAGCGCTTTGTTCCGTCCTCTGTGTCCTCCGGTTAACGCCGTTCCAAGCGCGGCGTTTTCATCACAGCACAGTGGCCGCACCCCATGGTAGAGGGCGCTTAGGTGTCCTATATCCAGGGCGCCGCGTACCCGGCTGCGCCGATTCCCGTCCCGTGCCGCTCATTCCGAGGCATGCATGATCGAACGATCTTCTGCTTCCGATTCCCCGGCCCTGCACGCTGAGGATGGCCTCCATGAAGAGTGCGGCGTGTTCGGGGTGTTCGGAAACGAGGATGCGGCCGCGCTGACGGCACTGGGGCTGCACGCGCTGCAACACCGCGGCCAGGAAGCCGCAGGCATCACCACGTTCGACGGCGCCCACTTCCACTCCGAGCGACGGCTGGGTCTTGTCGGAGACAACTTCAACAAGGCTGATGTCATCGGCCGCCTCAAGGGGCACATCGCGCTCGGTCACGTTCGCTATTCCACCACCGGCGACACGGTGCTGCGCAATGTCCAGCCTTTGTTTGCCGACCTCGATACCGGCGGGTTCGCTGTCGCCCACAACGGCAATCTCACCAACGCGCTCACGCTCCGCCGGGAGCTGATTTCCTCTGGCGCCATCTGCCAATCCACCTCCGACACGGAGGTCATCCTTCACCTCATCGCCCGCTCGAAGCGTCGCCGCATTGTCGAGCGGTTCGTGGAAGCGCTGCTGCAGATCGAGGGCGCTTATGCGCTAGCGTGCCTGACCAACGACATGCTGATCGGTGCGCGCGACCCGGTCGGTATCAGGCCGCTCGTGCTGGGCAAGCTCGGGTCGGCGTGGGTGCTCGCCTCCGAGACGTGCGCGCTCGACATCGTCGGGGCAGAATTCGTGCGCGAGATCGAGAACGGCGAGATCGTCACCATCACCGCAGACGGCGTTGAAAGCCACCGCCCCTTTCCCAAGCGGCCGCCGCGCCCTTGTATCTTCGAGTACATCTACTTTGCGCGCCCCGACTCGATCGTCGGCGGCCGCAACGTGTACGAGACGCGCAAGCAGATGGGCATGCAGTTGGCGCGCGAGGCGCCGGCACCCGCAGACGTCATCATCCCCATTCCCGATTCCGGCGTGCCGGCCGCCATCGGCTATGCGCAGGAGAGCGGTATCCCGTTCGAGCTCGGCATCATTCGCAACCACTATGTCGGCCGTACATTCATCGAGCCGGAGCAGCGAATCCGCCAGCTTGGCGTGAAACTCAAGCATTCGGCCAATGCCAGCGCGGTTCGAGGCAACCGGGTTGTGCTGATCGACGACAGCGTGGTGCGTGGCACGACGTCAAAGAAGATCGTGCAGATGATCTTCGAGGCCGGCGCACGCGAAGTTCATCTGCGCGTGTCGAGCCCGCCGATCACGCATCCGGATTTCTATGGCATCGATACGCCACGGGCCTCGGAGCTGCTTGCGGCCAACATGACGATCGACGAGATGTGCGCGTTCGTCGGCGCCACCAGCCTGGCATTCCTTTCGGTCGACGGCATCTACCGGGCGCTCGGGTTCAACGAGCGCGACGATCGCAACCCGCAGTTCACCGATCACTGCTTCACCGGCGACTATCCCACCACGCTGCGCGACCAGAACGGGGCAGCGTTGACATCCCAGCTCTCCTTCCTGTCAGAAATCCGCTAGCGAGCTTCGGCGCGCCACCCCCGGCCAGCTAGTGGACCTGCGAACGCGGCTTGCCCGGGAACCCCTGTGGCGGTAACGGTTTTGCCATGACAAACACTCCCCGCCTTGCCGGCAGACTTGCACTTGTTACAGGTGCGACGCGTGGTATCGGGCGCGCCGTTGCAATGGCTTTTGCCCGCGAAGGCGCGCACCTGATCCTTGTCGGGCGGACGACCGGCGCGCTCGAGGAACTCGACGACGACATTCGCGGCGCAGGTGGCAATGCCACCCTTCTGACCCTGGACCTGAAAAACCACGACAAGATCGACGCCCTCGGCCCAACGATCTATCAGCGGTGGCAGAAGCTCGACATCCTTGTTGGCAATGCCGGTATTCTTGGACCGCTGTCCCCGCTCGGACACGTCACGGCCGACGCGTGGAACGAGGTGCTGCAAATCAATCTCACGGCTAACTGGCGCCTGATCCGCACCCTTGATCCTCTCTTGCGCAGGTCTGACGCGGGACGGGCAATCTTCGTGTCCTCGGGTGCCGCTGTCTCGCGGCCGGCCTATTGGGGGCCATATGCCGTCTCCAAGGCCGGGCTGGAGGCGCTGGTCGTCACCTATGCGCACGAGGTCGAGAATACGCCGGTGCGCGCCAACCTGATCAATCCGGGGCCTACCCGCACGCGCATGCGCGCCAAGGCCTTTCCAGGTGAACAGGTATCATCGGTGAAGCCGCCTGAGGACGTGACGCCAATGTTCGTGAAGCTGGCCGAGGCCGCATGCAAGGACAACGGTCGCGTGTTCGACCTGAAGACCGGCGATATTCGCTGACGCGCTTCAGTCCGCAATCTCGAGCACCATCCCGTCATACCCAGGCTCGATGTGCGACGGCAACTGGCGCCGGAGCGTCTCATAGTCGAGCTCGACGGTCATGTGGGTGAGCACGGCACGGCGCACCTTGAGCCGATCGATCCACTCCCGCGCCTGTTTGACTGAGAAGTGACTTGGATGCGGGGTGACGCGCAGAGCATCGACGATCCAAAGGTCCAGCCCTTGCAAGCTGGCCAGCGACTCTTCCGGAATATCGCTGACGTCCGGTGAGTAGGCGACTTTGCCGAAACGGAAGCCGAGCGACTTTCCATCGCCGTGATGCTGCCAGTAGGGTTGGACATCGATCGGGCCGCCTGCACCGTCTACCCGAAACGGTCGTGGCGCATCGATACTGTGTGGCTCCAGGATTGCCGGATAGAGCGAGCCCGGTGCCTGGGCAAAACAGTAGTCGAAGCGCGTCTCCAGGGCCCTGCGCGTTGCCGGATCGGCCCACACGCGCACCCGCCTGCGCATATTGAAGAACACGCCGCGCAGGTCGTCTATGCCGTGGGTGTGATCCGCGTGGTCATGCGTATAGAGCACGCCGTCTAAGCTGCCCACACCTGCATCGATGAGCTGCTCGCGCAGATCAGCCGGCGTGTCGACGAGGATGGTGGTCCGGCCTCTTGAAGAAATCCGCTCTACGAGCAACGCGCAGCGCCGGCGGCGATTTTTCGGGTTGGCTGGATCGCAAGCGCCCCACACCGGACCGATGCGCGGAACGCCTGCCGAGGATGCCGTGCCGAGGAGCGTAATGCGCAGCATCACGTCGCCACCGCAGAGCGCGGCACCTTGCTGTAGAGCCGGAAGAAATTGTCGGTGCTGGCGTGGGCAATCTCCTCCAGCGACACGCCCTTCACGCGCGCAAGCTCCTTCGCCGTCTCGGTGACATAGGACGGCTCATTGCGCTTGCCGCGGTACTTGCCGGGCGCAAGGTAGGGCGCATCGGTTTCTACCAGCACCCGATCCAGCGGCGCCATGCGCGCGATCTCGCGCAGGGCATCCGACTTCTTGAATGTCAGGATGCCCGAAAAGGAAATGTAGCAACCGAGCCGCAGGCCACGCTCGGCCAAGCGCATACCGCCGGTGAAGCAGTGCAGGACGGCCGAGAAGGCTCCGACTGCCAACTCGGCTTCGAGAATATCCCCCGTGTCATCGTCTGCGTCGCGCGTATGAATGACCAGCGGCAACCCTGTCATTCGCGCAGCGGCTATGTGCGTGCGAAAACCCAGTGCCTGCGCCTCGCGCGGGCTCTTCTGGTAGAAATAGTCGAGCCCGGCCTCACCGATGGCCACCACCTTGGGATGAGCGGCAAGGCGCGCCAGCTCGCTAGCCGGCACGTCCAGCTCTTCGTGTGCGTAGTGCGGGTGGGTACCGACCGAGCAATAGACCTCGTTATGTGCTTCGGCGAGTTCGAGCAGGCCGTCGAACTGGCGAACGCGCGTCGAGATCGAGACCATGAGGTCCACGCCGGCCGCTTTGGCGCGCGCGACCAGTGACGGGACTTCACCCTTGAAGTCCGGGAAGTCCAAGTGACAATGATGGTCGACGAGCATCAGGGCTTGGACTTCCCTTTGCTGGGCTTAGGCGGCTTCTCCTTGTTCTCTTCCGGGTTGACGTAGCGCGGGAATACTCCAGCCGGCTCCGGTATTGCCGTGCCGGGTTGCAGGCGCCCACCTGCACCGAGCGCCGCAAACGTGCGGGCGCCAGGCGGCTGACCAAGAATGTCGAGCAGCTTGGCCGCCGCCGTCGGTGTCACCGGTTGGGCAAGAATTGCGACCTGTCGCACGACTTCCGCAGCGACATAGAGGATCGTTGCCATTCTTTCCGGATCGCTCGCCTTCTTGGACCAGGGCTGCTCGGAGGCGAAGTAGCGGTTGGCATCGGCCACAACACCCCACACCGCATCGAGATACTGCTTCACCCCCTGGCGATCCATGGCCTCCCGGACACTCCCATAGAGCGCGTCGGTCGCAGCCAACAGCACGCGGTCCGTGTCCGCGAACTGGCCGGGCTGAGGGATCTTGCCATCGCAGTTCTTTGCGATCATGGACAGCGCGCGCTGTGCCAGGTTGCCGAGATCGTTGGCGAGATCGGCATTGATGCGGTTGACGATCGCTTCGTGGCTGTAGCTCCCGTCCTGGCCGAACACGACCTCGCGCAGGAAGAAGTAGCGCACCTGATCGACACCATAGGCTTTGGTGAGATCGAACGGATCGACCACATTGCCTACGGACTTCGACATCTTCTCACCGCGGTTCAGAACGAACCCGTGCGAGAACACGCGCCTTGGCAGCTCGATGCCTGCCGACATCAGGAAGGCCGGCCAGTAGACGGCGTGGAACCGCAAGATGTCCTTGCCGATCACGTGCACATCAGCGGGCCAATAGCGCCAGCGTGGATCTTTCTCATCCGGGAAGCCCACCGCAGTGATGTAGTTCGTCAGCGCATCGACCCAGACGTACATCACATGATCGGCCGCGCCCGGAACGGGGATGCCCCAATCGAGCGTGGTGCGCGAAATGGAGAGATCCTCCAGGCCGCCCTTCACAAAGCTCACGACCTCATTGCGCCGCTCCCGCGGGAGAATGAAGTCGGGGTTCTGTTCGTAGTGGGCCAGCAGCCTGTCCTGGTACGCGGACAGACGGAAGAAGTAGGTTTCCTCCTCGAACCACTCTACCGGCGTGCCCTGTGGACCTATGCGAACACTGTCGGGTGCGAGCGTGGTTTCCTTCTCGGCATAAAACGCTTCATCGCGGACCGAATACCATCCCGCGTACTTCTTCAAATAGATGTCGCCGCCTGACGCGTTCGCCATCCGACGCCAGATCTCTTCCGACGAGCGATAGTGCCGCGGCTCGGTGGTGCGGATGAAGTCGTCATTCGAAAGATTGAGCGCCACCGCCATCTCCCGGAACCGGGACGCATTGCGATCGGCTAGGGCCCGTGGAGAAATTCCTTCCCTTTGGGCCGTCTGCTTCATCTTCAGGCCATGCTCGTCCGTTCCGGTGAGGAAGAACACGTCCTTGCCGTCCAGGCGCTCGAAACGCGCGATCGCGTCGGTGGCAATCGCCTCATAGGCATGGCCAACGTGCGGCGTGCCGTTCGGATAGGAGATAGCTGTCGTAATGTAGAACTTCTGCTGCCCGCTCATGCGGCAAGCTCCGTCTCAAATGCTGATCAAAGATAGAAAAAGGCTCACGCAGATCAGCGCATTCGGCCGCGCACTGCGGCAAGCGCAGGCGCGCCGGTCGAGACGTCGCACATCTTTGTAGCGGCCAGGGTCATAGTTCGGCTCTAGGCTTGAGGGGGTTGCCTATCACGAAACCCTCAGCAGAGCCAACACCCGCCGGGAATCCGGCGAAATGATCTATTTGCGGGCGATCGTCGCCGTACCGCTCAGCCCGTCACTACGCGTCCAATGCACGGTCGGCCCCTCCTGGCGCAGCTTGAAGCAATAGGATTTTCCTCCAAGCCACGTGTTCCAGCGCTGGCACAGCTTTCCGGCAGCAATCCACCACCGCCCACGATCACGGTCCGAGCCAGTGTAGAGGGACAGGGTGCCGGCACGCCCCCACATCGTGCCGTCACTGCGATAGTTGATGGGGAGCGCGCCGAGCGGCGTCGCAAGATTGACTGTCTTGCCGGCAACGGCCTTCACCAAACCGTCGCCGTCCAGCTCACCCACTTCTATCGCATGCGCCGGCAGAACCATGGCGGCAAGGGCTCCAGCCACGGCAATCACCTTCACTCTACGCAACATGCAACCGGCCCCCTTGATCGAACGCAAACAGGTGCGCCGAAACGCGATCCCGGCGAAGTTTACAGGCTGGCGGCGCGGGAGGAAAAGTTAACCGTGCTCTTTGTCAACAGCCTGCTGGAGGCTGTTGAATACGTTCAGGATAAATGCCTTACGGTCGAGGTTAAGCAAATCCACTTCCGATCTTTGCCTAACCAATGTGCTCCAGGCGGCCGTCAACTGAGCAGCGCGCAACGTATCGCCACGGCAGCGCTCACGTACCATGTGACCCGTCATCTCCAGCAGCAGATCGCAAAACATCTCGAACTGTTGCTCGTTTGCGCTGCCTGACAAAGCGTCCGCGAGTACATGCGTTGCCGGCCAATCGACGGCAGGAAGCTTGGCCAGTGCCTGTGCAAGGGCAGAGTGAGAGGCCAGCCCGCCCTCGCTGGCAAACTGAAGGGCGCGGCGGACGCTGCCCTCAGCAAGCTGCTGGACGTGCGCCCACTGGTCCGCCTTCGGCAACGTCTGACCTGCTGCTTGGGACGCGCGTTCAGCGGCGTTTCGAATATCCTCCGCGCCGAGCGGCAGGAGGTTCAAGCGCCGGCACCGTGAGCGAATGGTCGGCAGCAGGGCGCTAGGTTCAGAGGACACGAGAAGAAAGATGGTTTGTGACGGCGGCTCCTCCAGCGATTTGAGCAGTGCGTTCGCCGCGTTGGGATTGAGGTCGTCCGCGCTGTCGACGATGACGATGCGCCAGGCACCCTCGCCCGCTGTTAGTCCGAGGAAACTGCGCAGCCGGCGCACTTCATCGACCGTGATGGCGCTCATGAAGCGCTTGGCCTTGGGGTCGAACGGGCGCCGCAAGACGAGCAGCCCCGGATGCGAGAGCGCCACAACCTGTCGGACGGAGGAACCGGTAGACGCCACGTCCAACGTTGCAGGCTGGCGCTCGTCGGGACTCGCGAGCGCATGCTTTGCAAACCGGTAGGCCAGGGTCGCCTTCCCAATGCCGGCAGGCCCGCAGAGGAGCCAGGCATGGTGCATGCGCCCTTCACCGAAGGCGCGGAGCAGGGTCTGTTCGGCCGTTCCCTGTCCGAACAGTTCATTGGTCTCGCGCGGATGCGGGAAGTCATCGAGCCGATCAGACTCGGGAAGAACATCTTCCTGCAGGAGCGCTGCGGCACGTGCCATCAGCGCGCCCCGGCAGGCGGCAACAGCCGGCGGTCGACCTGGGCCAGGACTTCGGCTGCGATAACGTCGACCGGCTTTGTCCCGTCCAACACGCTGCAACGATGCGGCTCGGCCTTTGCCACCTCGAGGAATCCCTCGCGCAACCGGGCGTGGAAGTCGGCATCACGCTTCTCGTAGGCGTCCGCATCCTCGCCGGCGATGGCTTGGGCAAGCCTGCGGGTCGTCGCGCGCGCCAGGCCAACCTCAGCGGGAACATCGAGGACGATGGTGAGATCGGGATAGGTCAACTTGACCACGATCAGTTCGAGGGCCCTAAACGCGTCGACGGGCAGCCCGCCAACTTCCACCTGATAAACGCGCGTGGAATCCGAGAAGCGATCGCAGATGACCCAACGCCCCCCTACCAGCGCCGGCCGGATCACTTTTTCCAGATGGTCGGCACGCGCTGCATAGAACAGAAGGGCTTCGGAGAGCGCCGAGTGCGGATGCGTCGCCGGATCCAGCAGAAGGTCACGAACCTGCTCGGCAAAAGGCGACCCACCAGGCTCGCGCGTCACGATGCAATCAATACCGCGCGCACTCAGGCTATCGGCCAACAGGCGCGCCTGTGTGGACTTGCCCGAGCCCTCGCCGCCCTCGAACGTGATGAAACGACCTGATGCCATCAAACCTTTGCCGAGCCGCTATAAATCGGCCCGGAGCTTGCCTTGCTTCGGCTACGGCAACCAACGGGTAGCCAAGTATAGCAAGGAGTCAAGGCCGCGCCGGACAAAGCCCGCCTTGTTGACGTCCTCCGCAGCGTAGAGGGGGACTTCGCTCGTTGCCTCGTTCGTCGAGGTCACGCGCAGCACCGCAACTTGATCGCCCTTCTTGAGAGGTGGCTTCAGGGGTCCCTGGTAGTATATGCGGCCCGCAATCTTTGGATTCGCGGGCACGCGCGGCAACACGATCGAAACATCGCCCTTGCCCGTGAGCGGCATGTACATGCGCTCGCCACCCCACACGCGCGCGTGGCCGACGATCTCGCCCGCAGCGAACAGGCGTGCCTCGGAGAAATTCCGGAACCCCCACTCGAACAGGCGGCGCGAGTCGTCCTTGCGTTCCTCCGCAGTGGCCGCGCCGTTGATGGCGACGATCAATCTGCGGTTGTCCTGCTTGGCGGATGCGACGATCCCGTAACCCGACTGACTTATGAACCCGGTCTTGAGACCGTCTACGCCGGCGATCCATCCAAGCAACGGATTTCTGTTGTTGAACTTGTGATGCCGATAGCTGAAGTCGCGCATGGCGAAGAGCGGGTAGTACTCCGGATACTCCGCAATGATGTGGCGCGCGAGCAAAGCGATCTCGCGCACGGTCATGACATGCTCGGAATCGTAGAGGCCCGTCGCATTACGGAAGACCGACTTCGACATGCCCATGCGCCGCGCCTCTGCCGTCATTTGATCGGCAAAGGCATTCTCGCTTCCCGCGAGTTTTTCGGCCACGGAGATGGCGGCATCGTTGCCCGACTGAACGATGATCCCCTTCATCAACTCATCGACTGTTGCCGACTTTCCGAGCGGCACGAACATCGACGACGATTTCGACGGCGCCCCGCCGGTACGCCAGGCGTACTCGCTCATCGGCACCTCGGTACCGAGTTGTAGCAGCCCGGCACGCAACGCCTTGAACAGCATGACGAGCAGCATCAGCTTGCTCATGCTCGCCGGCGACACCAGGTCATCGGCATTGCGCTGGAACAGCACCGCGCCGCTGTCCGCGTCCATCACGATCGCCTGTTTCGACTTGATGGCCACCTCGCCCGTCGTTTGCGCTGAGGACGGGACGACGGCTGCCGCAACCAGACCTGGCAAAAGCGCAAGCGCCGCGATTGAACGGGCAACAAGGCGAAGCGATCCGCCGGTCACAGCCTGCATTCTCTCAGCTCCAGAGGGGCATTGCCTCGCTTGCACGGAAATATTCAAGCGCGGCTTGATCAAGTCAACGGGCAGAGGTCCGGGCGTAAGGCCATGCCGCCATACGATACCACGGCTGCGCTGCCAAGAAGCGCCGCTCGTACGCGTCGTCGCCGTCCGGCGGCGCGCGCCCAGCGTAGCGGACGCGAACCTGGGCCGTGCCCTGCATCTCGAAGCCAAGCAGGCGCGCGGCGGCTCTGGAGAGATCTATGACGCGCTCGCGCGCGAACGGTCCGCGGTCGTTGATGCGGACCAGGATCGTGCGGCCGTTGCCGAGATTGGTCACATAGGCAAATGAGGGCATCGGCAGGGTCGGATGTGCCGCTGCCAGGGCCCACATGTCGAATATCTCGCCGTTGGCGGTCTTCCGGCCGTGGAAGTCTTCGGCATAGAACGACGCAGTGCCCACGCGGTCGTAGCCTGGTTCCTCCGCCGGCGTATAGACGATCCCATCGATGACGTAGGGGTTGCCGACTTTGTAGGTGCCGCCGCCTTTCGGGACGGGCTCGCCCAGCGAGACCACTCTCGGGCTCGCAGGGACGCTACTTTTCGGCCTGAGTTCTGTTCTGCCGGAGCTGCTGCGCGCGCAGGCGCTGAGCAGCAATGCCAAGCCGCTGAGCGCGACACAGGCGGTACGCCGCCACCTTGACTCCAACACCATGCCCGCCACGCAGAACCACACACTAGGCAGTGAGGCCGAGGCGAACAGGCCTCGGCCGCCGACACCGTGGCAGGGGAGTGTTAGGAAGCGGTTAACCTTGCGCTTGTAGCCGCGACGGCAGTTGGTCTAAGCACGACAGCATGGATGGGTGGCCGAGTGGTTTAAGGCACCGGTCTTGAAAACCGGCGTGGGTTCACGCTCACCGGGGGTTCGAATCCCTCCCCATCCGCCAGTTCATCGAAAGCTCGCACCTACGGGTCGCAATCTGCCATCCGCGGGCCAGCAGGGCCCCAAGCTGGGTCCGGCGGGGGTGCACGCAGCTCTGTGGTGCCGGAGACGACTTGTAGATAGGCTTTCTCCAACGAGGCCAAAGCAGCCTCCCCGCCTCTGACCGCCTGCGTGTAGTGCCCCAGGGTGACATTGGCGTTGGCGTGTCCGGCCAGCTTTGCCACCAAGCCAACCTCAACGCCCTGCGCCTGCAATGTGCTTATGAAGGCGTGCCGTGCGCTATGGGGCGTGACATAGGGCAAACCCAGAGCGAGCAACGCCGGGCGCCAGTATCCGCTTCGGAAATTTGCATACGAGAGCGGGCTGCCACGCTTGCGATGCCGCCCGGCCTTTCCAAGACCCAGGCACGGGAAGACGCGGTGCAGCTGTCCGTCTGCATTGCGTGGGCAGTTGTGCTGCCACTGACGCAACATCGTCTCCAGCTGAGAGCTCATCGGGATATCGCGCCTCCCGGCTGCCGTCTTGGTGACCTCGGTCAGTGAACCATCGCGCTCCTGCATGCGCCGAATGCGAATGACGCCGTCAGCCAGATCGATGTCCTCCCAGAGCAATGCCAATTGCTCACTCGGACGAACACCCGTCAGAAACGGGAATGCGTAATACACACCCTTCTCATCGTCGTGCATGGCTGCGGCCAACAGGCACCCGACCTCGGCCGGTGCAAGGATATGCTTTCGCGGCCTTGGCCGGCCCTTCCCGAGCTTGGTCGGCATGGCGGGGACGCGCACTTGCAGCTCTTCAGCAGCCAGCGCGAGCGCGGCCTTCAAGAATTTCTTTGCGACATTCGCCGTATAGGCGCTGACGGCATCCGCAAGCGACCGGTTCCATGCGCGGATATCGGCGGTCGTCAGATCGCAGACCCGCACATCGCCGAGCATTTCCTTCAGGCGCACGTCTCCAGATATGGCGCCGTAACGCGCGTAACGATGCCGTTCTAGCTTCGTTCCCAGCAATAGCGGACCGACTACGTAATGCACGGCTTGCCGGTAGCTGGCCCAGGTTCCGGGCTTTACGTCCCGCCGCCGGTTTTGGAGCCAATGCTCCATGACCTCCGCCACGGTAACGTCAGCTTGGTGCGAGGGGCTGAGGGAACCTCCGGCAGCGATGCTCGTAACGATGGCATCGCGCATGGCCAAAGCGTCCTTCTGGCGGGCGAAGAACAGTTGCTTGCGCCGGCCGGTAGCGGGATCCCTGAAATTCACCACGAAGCGCGTGTGAACCACGACACGTCCGGAAGCCAGCCGACGGGTGCGCTCACGGCGCGTAATGGTCGCCGTAGAACGCATGGGAGAACTCAACCAGGACGCGAATGGATGCCTGAAATAGGTGCGAGTCCGAGCAGCGACGGGCTCTGCCAAGGAACCCAGTCGGCGGCTTTCCCCGTTGGCACGGGCACGCGTTACGCCCAAAGACCACTCCAGCCCGCTTTATAATAGCGGCACGATATTCGTTATTTAAATGTGACATATTTCAACTCCCAACATTTTTCAACCAAAATCAATTAACAAACAAAACCGTTTATCAGCCTAGAAAACGTCGCTAGTCAGATGATATCCATACACCTTTTCTTGGATCGTCCCAAGGCCCGCCCAAAAAATATGCGACCCGACAGGTAACCCAAAATAATCCACCCCTTGTTTTGACGGACATTCAATAGGTCAATCACAGTTCGGGGGACTGTTGAAGTCGGCCAGCCGGGTAGCGTTGTTTGCTGCGGCTGGATTGTTTGTGGGTGGCGTGGCGATGCCGTCCGCCAAGGCTGCTGACCTTGGTGGCGACTGCTGCGCTGACTTGGAAGAGCGCGTTGCTGAGTTGGAGGCCACCACGGCCCGCAAAGGCAACCGCCGCGTATCTCTGGCCATCTCCGGCCAGGTCAATACAGGCGTGATGGCGTGGGACGATGGCGTGTATCGCAACACCTACATCGTCGACAATGCCTACTCCCGTTCCGGTTTCCAGTTTGACGGCACGGCGAAGATCAATCCCAATTTGACCGCGGGCTTCCAGTTCGTGGTTGGGATCAACAGCGGCGCCCGCAGCCACAACGTCACGCAATGGGACGACGATGGCAACTCGGCGACGCAGGTTTCTGCGACCGTAGATGGTGACGTGGGCATGGCCGTGGAATTGGCCAACTGGTTCCTTCGTCATGATACGTTCGGCGAAGTTCGCGTCGGCCGCATCAACTCAGCGCAAGCTGGCACAACCGTCGTCGATCTGGGTGGCGCCGGCGTGATCGCCAACGCTCAGTTCGGGTTGGCACAATCTGCGATGTTCATTCCTGCGACCAATGTGGTGGCTGGTGGTCTCTCGGCCATGCGCTGGAACGACCTCTTCGGGGGCAACTCAGTCAGCATCTCGAGCCTGAGCCGGCAGCACGCAATCAGCTATACCACGCCGACGTGGGGCGGTTTCAGCGCTCAGGCGGCTTGGGGGGAGGATAACTTCTGGGATGCCGCTTTGCGGTACGCCGGTGAGTTTAGCGGGTTCCGCGTCGCGGCGGCCGTATCCTACTCCAAGAATACTGACGTTGAGCCTGATGTGGCTTTCCCCATCCCGCTGGCTTCTGACATTGACCAGCGCAAGCTCCAAGGTTCGGCCAGCATTCTGCATGTCGCATCCGGCCTGTTCCTGAGCGGCTCGTACGTCAATCTGTCTTATCATGGCGATGGCACCAATGATGTCTGCCAGGCTGGCACAGGCTGCGTAGGCAATCGGCCCGACACCACAATGTGGTACCTGGTCGGCGGCATCAGCCAGAACTGGACAGGCATGGGCAAGACCGTGCTCTACGGTGAGTACGGCCGGGTTGACGATGGCGCCACCGGTCGCACCATCGGCGGTGATCAGATTTTGGCCTCCGAAGCCAGAATGTGGGGCGTTGGCATCGTGCAGAACATCGATGCAGCCGCAATGGAACTGTACCTGTCGTACAAGGTCTTCAGCGGCGATCTGACCAGTGCTGCCGGCAACAGCTTCACCGGTGCCGTCAGTCTCGAAGACTTCTCCATGGTCATGGGCGGCGCTCGCATCCGCTTCTGATCTCGCGATACCAAGTTGAACGGAAGGGCCGCCCTTGGGCGGCCCTTTTGCTTTTGGGGAACCTTGGAATTAAAGGCCTCACCACCCTGCGTGTAACCGGACGTAACCGTATGTAACCGAACCTGCGCTAACAGCCGAGCGTTTGGCCGTGCCGGCGGCGGAACACATGGTGGCGGAACAACGAACGGGCGAGGAGGAGTGTGGCCCAACGGCCACGATCTCACCTGACGTGATGCCCTCGCATCGGCAGGCCGGCTCGCGCCCGAGAGAGACGGCCCAATCTGCAGGCCGCGACCTCCCAAGCCACCTCCCTGCCCGAATTATTCTCACGATTATTCTCTCCAACATATTCTTCGAGCTACCGCGCACTTGAATGCGCGCACGCTCCACCCGAACCATCTGTTCTCGAGTTTCCCGAGATCCGGGAGGGACGCATTCGGGTTGCTCCAGACCCTCCCGCAAACGTGACCGACCCCCTATTTGTTGGAGGCCACAGGTTTCTTCCGGGGAACGCCCATAGGTTGTATCCTGGGGTTGAAGAAAGCTTTGGCCAGGTCCCTGGGAACTGTTGGCCGTGGAGTGGGTTGTTGGTTCCGGTGCACATGTCGATAGACGCGTCATGAGTAAGAGCTTCGGGCTGGTTCTGGTAGGATTGGGCGTTGGCGCTGCTGCCTTGGCGCTGCTTAAGCCGGATTTGTCTCCACCCGCGCCGACCGCAAACCTCGCCCAGCATCACGTCGCACCGGCTTCCAACGACGGCGCAGGCGCGGCACGTCCGACCGTGTACCTTGCGCGGGAATCGACGGCATCCGATGCGTTGCCGCCGCCGGCCAAGCCCGCGCCGGTGCGGCGCGTCGACCTCGCCGAATTGCCACAGCGCATCGCCGTCACCCGAGATGACACAAAGTCTGCGGGAGGCTCCGCACAGATGGCGCGTGACATTCAGCGCCACCTCAAGCGGGTCGGATGCTACGCCGGCGATATCAGCGGTGAGTGGTCACCTCTAACGCGGCGCGCGATGAAGTCCTATCTCGACGAGGTCAACGCGAGCCTGCCTGTCGACCAGCCTCAGATCGCTTTGTTGGCACTGCTCGAGTCGCAAGCTTTACCAGCGTGCGGCGCTCCTTGCGGTGCCAACGCGCTGCGTGCAGGTGACGGACGCTGCCGGGCGACGCCGGGTGCATCTCGTGAAATCCACGCCGCGGACGCACACGCGCCGACACCGCCGCTTGACGGACAGATGAGTCTGGCGGGGCCGGGTGCTTCCGAAAAACTTGAGCCCGACTCAGCTGCGATCGCCGCAGCTCCGCTGAGCGAGCCGCAAGTGCACCGCGCATCGAAGCGTGCCGGCAAAGCGAGCAAGTTCGGTCATCCCGCCTGGGCCTTCTCTTACAATCCGAACTAGCAAATCTTGCGCGTTACTTGTGAATTGCGCATGCACCCATGCCCATTTTCGTGGCAACTCGGCCACAAGCGTTGGCCAATGCCGCAGCATTCTGTGCGTGAGTTTGCAGATATACCTTCCATTTAGTATTCCTGCCCACACTGCATTCGAGTCGTGCGTACAGGGCGTGTGAAGCCTCTGTGACCCGCTGAAGCCGAAAGCATCTGCTTAAGGCTCACGGGGAACCAAGACAGCGCAAGAGATCTTCTCTCCCAGGCTGTCGAGAGCGCAGCACCTCGAGCCGTAGTTCCCAGCGTCAGTTCTAGCGTTACACGCGTTCGCGTCCGGTTCCCGGCGTCGCGCACCTCTGCGCGTCGCGATCTGGACACGAGGGCGTCGAAGGAGGGCAGGCGCACGCCTTGTTCTCGAGCAGCACGGTAACTTTTAACGGAGACGGATAGATGAACGGGGGAATCCTCAAAGCAGCTGGCTACGGCGCCACCGCTGCTCTCGCCGGTTTCTTGCTTAGCACGACTTCTGCACGCGCGGCCGACCTCGGCGGCAACTGCTGCGCCGACCTCGAAGAGAGGGTGGCGGAGCTTGAAGCAACCACCGCCCGCAAGGGCAACCGCCGCGTGTCCTTGACCGTATCCGGTCAGGTCAACACGGCGATCATGTCCTGGGACCAGGGCGTACAGGACGGCATGTATGTGGTCGACAACGGCGTCAGCCGCAGCGGCTTCAACTTCGACGGTACGGCCAAGATCAACCCGAACCTCACCGCTGGCTTCCAAATGGTGATCGGCTTGGCCGCTGGCGCTCGTAGCCACCAGGTCAACCAGATCGACGACGATGCCGGCGGCGCCACGCCAACCGGTGACGGCCTGCTCGGCGTTGAGTTGGCGAACTGGTTCCTGCGCCACGATCGTCTCGGTGAAATCCGCCTTGGCCGCATCAACTCGGCTTCGTCGGGCACCACGACCGTTGACCTTGGCGGCGCTGGCGTGATCGCAAACGCCAACTCGCTGCTGTGGATGGGCGGCATGTATCTGACCAACGGTGCAAACGCCGTCACCACCTCGATGAAGTGGGGCGCATTGATGGGCGGTAACACCGTCGGCATCAGTGGACTGAGCCGTCAGAACGCGATTAGCTACACCTCGCCGACGCTTCACGGCTTCAGCTTCCAGGCTGCCTGGGGTGAGCAGGACGCCATCAATGATGGCATGTGGGACGTAGCACTTCGTTACGCGGGTGAGTTCTCTGGCTTCCGCGTAGCGGCCGCTATTTCTTACGGCGAGAACGCTGGCAACACGTCGGACTTCCAAGACGCGCCGACCATCGCCGGAGGTACGACCGAGAAGTGGCAAGGCTCTGCCAGCGTCTTGCACGTATCTTCAGGTCTGTTCTTGACGGGCGCGTTCGTCGAGCAAGCTTACGGTGGCACGATGGCAGCCCTGCCGGACACCACCTACTGGTATGTTCAGGGCGGTATCACGCGCAACTGGACTGGTCTTGGCAACACTGTCCTCTACGGCGAGTACGGTCGTTATGAGGATGGCGGCGTGGGCGTAGCGCTCAACACCGTAACGCCGGACATCGTTACGTCTTCTGAAGTTGAGTTCTGGGGCTTGGGTGTCGTCCAACACATCGACGCTGCTGCCATGGAGCTTTTCCTCTCCTATCGGAACTATCAAGCGTTTGCCACCACGGATACTGGCTTGTTCGTTGCGGCTCCCGATGGGCGCCTGGACGATCTGAGCATTATCGCTGCCGGTGCGCGCATCCGCTTCTGATCACTGCTCGACTTGATTACGAAAGGGCCGCCTCTTGGCGGCCCTTTTGCTTTTTCGGGCCCGTTCGGGTCATGTGGCTGCTCCGCCACATGTCTCAAGCGCCACGGCTGTCCCGGGATTGCCTAACCAGCCCTAAACTTCTGTGGAAGTACACTTGCGATCAGGTATATCGGTAGCCAAATTCGTAGCCGCATGAGTGGGTGCGTAGCGGGCTGCCTGCTTAGGCGGGGTAAAGAGATGATCATATCGAAATCGGCCATTGCGGGCGCAGTTCTGGGGCTTATGGCCACCAGCGCGCTTGCGTTCCAGGAGACGACGATCGGCGGCGGAGACGAGAAGGCCCCGCCGGCTGGCGCTATGGAGCTTCCCAAGACCGGTGCGCCCGGGAAAGGGCTGCAAATCAACGGTTCCGAGCTGAGCCTTGGCAAGACTCCCGGGACGGAAGTTCGTATCCCGGGCATAGGTACGGTTGGCATCCTGCCCAAGCTCGATTTCGGCCTTGAGCTGCTCTACGGCGCGAACGAGCCCAAGGGCGTGCCGCAGGATCCCGCGCAATCGGACGATGTTCAGATCCGCGGGACGATCAAGCACCGCTTCTGATCCTGCCGGAATGATGTGTACGTAGAGGGAGCGCGTCGAGCGCTCCTTTTTTGTTTGTCCGCTCCGATCTCAATGGGTCTTTGACCATGTGGCCTGCGGCCTTCGTTCATGTCTTTACGGCATCCGGCATTGTGTGCGCGTTGGGGGCTGCTCTCAGCCTCATCCAAGGCGCCTGGGTCGGCATGTTCGTCTGGCTGGGCGCCGCCCTCATCATCGACGGCCTGGACGGGGCCTTTGCGCGGGCGGCGCGCGTCGAGGAGAAGCTTCCTAGGTTTTCAGGCGAGCGGCTCGACCTGGTGATCGACTACATCACCTACGTCTTCATTCCCGCGTTGGCGCTGCTCCAGGCCGGCTTTCTAAGGGGCACTGTGGGGTTGTTGCTTGCCTGCAGCATCCTGATGTCCTCGCTGTATCATTTCTCCGACACCGCCAGTAAGGCCGAGGACAACAGCTTCATCGGGTTCCCTGCGATCTGGAACGGCGTAGCGTTCTACATATTTGCGCTGGGGCTTTCTCCCCTCCTTTCCGGCCTGGTCGTGCTGGTTTGCAGCGTCCTGACCTTTGTGCCGCTCAAGTGGGCGCATCCCCTGCGCACCTCGACCCTTCGCGGCCTTACCCTGGCTTTCGCTGGTTTATGTGCGCTGGCGGCCCTTGCAGCGCTCTGGAGCGGCTTTCCGGCGCCCTGGTGGTGCCAGTGGGTCCTGGTCCTCTCAGCGGCCTATGCAGTCGGGCTGACGCTGTATCTCGGCCGGGCCGACTGATCGGGACGCAAGGGCAAACTCGGCAGGCCCTGTCAAGAATCAGAAGAGCCGCCTTGCGGCGGCTCTTCCATACTATTTGCAGAGATTCTCTGATCAGAACCGGACGCGAGCGCCGCCCATGAACACGTTCAGATCATCCATGTCGCCACCGACACCGAACGGCGAGCCGGCCAAGCTGTCGAACGAAGCCTGATACTGACGGTAGGAGAGGAAGATCTCCATTGCAGCGGCGTCAACGTGCTGGACAACGCCCAGGCCCCAGAAAGCCACCCGCGAATTGAAGATGGAGTCGCCACCTGCCGTGGTAAGGCCATCGGCGCCACCGTCAAAACGGCCGTACTCACCGTAGAGAACCGTCTTACCGAGACCGGTCCAGTTCTGCGAGACACCACCTTGCAGGTACCACATCGTGGTGTCGTCGCGCTGCTGACCAGCAACCAAGCCACCACCAGTGAAGGAGTTACGCTCTTGAGCGGTTGTGCCGTTGTAGGACTGCACAGCGTAGGCACCTGTCAGGTACAGGCCCGAAGCTACGTGCAGAACGCTGGCAGAACCTTGCCACTTGCGAAGATCGGCGCCGTCACCGTACGAGGGCAAGCTGGCGCCCACGTTGTCCTCGGCGTCAGAGGTGTTGCCGGCGTTCTTGCCGTAAGACACTGCCGCAGCAATGCGGAAGCCAGAGAACTCACCGGCATAGCGCAGAGCGACATCCCACATGCCATCGTCGACAGCATCCGCCTCGCCCCACGCAGCCTGCAAGCTAAAGCCGGCCACGGTCGGTGTGGTATAGCTGATGGCATTCTGGCGGCTCAGGCCATTGATGCCCATCTGGGAACCGCCCATCATCGATGACCAGCGCAGGTCAGCTGAGCTGACGGCACCGTTCGTGATGAAGAAGTTGCCGGCCCACAACTGGGAGTTTGCGTTGGCGATCACGCCCGCACCACCAAGGTCCACCAGGGTCGTACCGGAAGAAGCAGAGTTGATGCGGCCCACGCGGAGTTCGCCGATCGTGTCGTGGCGAAGGAACCAGTTGGCCAATTCAACACCGAGCGTGCCGTCGCCAACCGCACCGCCGTCATCATCCACCTGAGTGGTCTGATGGCTGCGAGCACCAGTGGCG